>Ga0209415_10000382_pt1 | contig 80606 bp, 87 predicted proteins | sample PeaSoiSIISIP2007_FD_187696 | JGI IMG/M metagenome (GOLD analysis project Ga0209415, IMG submission 187696) | Peat soil microbial communities from Weissenstadt, Germany - SII-SIP-2007 (SPAdes) (version 2) | ecosystem: Environmental > Terrestrial > Soil > Wetlands > Peat | place: Germany...
TTCCGGCCGTATTTCTGCTTGATCGGCCACAAGAGCCGGCGCGCCTTGTCGAGGTTCGCATTGTCCGGCCAGGAGTTCAGGGGCGCGAAGCGCTGTTGGCCGGCGCCGGCGCCGCCGCGGCCGTCGCCGATGCGGTAGGTGCCCGCAGCGTGCCACGCCATGCGAATGAAGAGCCCGCCGTAATGGCCGAAATCCGCCGGCCACCAATCTTGGCTGTCCGTCATCAGCGCGGTGAGGTCTTTCTTCAAGGCCTGGAGGTCGAGCTTCTTGAACTCCTCGGCGTAGTTGAAGGCCTTGCCCATCGGATCGGACTGGGGCGCATTCTGGCGGAGAAGCCTGAGGTTCAGCTGGTTCGGCCACCAACTGCTGTTCGTCCTCATTCCGACATTCGTGGTGCCGTGCACGACTGGGCATTTGCCCGCTGTCTCGTCAGCCTTGGTGACCATGTTTCCCTCCGATCGTGTTCCAGTTTTCTTCGAATTGTTCGTATCGAACAATTTAGGTCAAAGCGCGTCGAGCGCCTTTTGGAAGCGGCCCGCATGCGGCGTTCCGGCCTTGGCGAGCGTCTCGAACCAGCCGGCGATCTCGTCGAAGCCCTCGATATCGGCCTTCTGGGCGAAATTGAGATAGCAGCGGTTCGCCTGGCTCTTGCGGGCGAACGCGTCTTTCAGATTCTGCTCGGTCTCGGTTCCGTTGAGAGAAGGCATGTCCCTCCTCAGCTTGGTCGCAAAAAACGGTGCCGCCAAAAATTATGGGCTCGCCGGGGGCGGGAGTCAACACAGTTTAGAAAATTTCTAATCTGTGGCCGAAACCGGGTCCCGGTCGAGGCGGATGATCACGTCGACGCGGCGGATGGCGGCGCCCGCGGGCGGCTTCGGCAGGCCGGAGACAGCGACATGCTCGCCAGGGATGTCGAGGAGCCGGCCGCTATCCTCGAAGAAGAAATGGTGGTGGTCGCTGACATTGGTGTCGAAGTAGGAGCGGCCCGAATTCACCACCACCTCGCGCAGCAGGCCCGCCTCGATGAACTGGTGCAGCGTGTTGTAGACCGTGGCGAGCGACACCGGCACCGACGCCGCCACCGCCTCGCCGTGGAGCTGCTCGGCAGTGACATGCCGATCGCCATGCTCGAACAGCAGCTTAGCCAGCGCCAAGCGCTGCCGCGTCGGCCGCAAATGCGCCGCGCGCAGCATTTCCAGGGCGTTGGTGAACGGGCGTGACGGGGTCATGGACCTGATTTGGAGACCTGCGGGACGAAAACGATTCTAGCGCGTGGATGGGGCCGGGGAAAGGGTGGTTGCGCTTTGGTCCGTCATCGCAAGAGGAGGATGAATTCGTCGACCGTCATGCCGGCATCGGCGATGATCCGGCGCAGCGTACCCTGGCGGATCACCTTGTGATCCGGCACGATCGCGCGCGTAGGGCGTCTCGCGGCGCAGAACCATGTGGCTGCCGGCCTGCCGGCGAAAGAGAAACCCCGCATGCTCGAGAGCGGCACGGACCTCCCGGCCAGAAAGGTTGGTGGGGAGTTTCCCCACGCGGCACTCTCGGGCTTACGCCGCCGAATCGACGTCGACGAATTCCCTGCCCGCCTCGCTCGGAACGGGATCGCCGGCGGCGCGGCAATCGGCGGTATAAAGCTCAATCGCCTCGCGGATGTTGGCGAGCGCGTCGGCGCGGCTGTCGCCTTGGCTGACGCATCCAGGCAGAACCGGCACGCTGGCGACGAAGCCGCCATCCTGCTCCTGCTCCAAAACGACGGTGTAGCGCATCGCATGCTCCTGTGGCGGCGCGGTCGTGCCTCAAGTCGAAATAGTAGCAGGTCGCTGGTCCGAGGGCGAACTTGAGCGTCCTTGCGAGCAGCGCCGCGCGATCAATACTGGCCGCGCGGCTCCAAGCCCAGGGCGTGCTGGCCGAACATGGTGCCGACCGTGTCCCAGTTGAGGCTGATGTGGCGTCCGACGGCGTTCGCATCGCGCCACGCTCGCTGCACCGAATTGTTCAGGAAGAGGCCGTTGCCGCCGGTCGAGGCGTTGAGCGCTTCGACCGCGCCGATCGCCAGCTTGGTCGCATAGGCCTGGCCGCGGCGGCAGGCGATGCGGTCCGCGATGGTGATCGGCTGGCCCGCGCGCGCCTTGTCCGTGACCATGCGGATGTCGCGCAGGAGAATGGTTTCGGCGGCATCGACAGCGGCCGCGGCGTCGGCGACGCGAAGCTGAATCGTCGCGAAATCGGCCATCCGCGCATTGCCGCCCGCGACCGCCCCGCGCGTCTCGCGCACGCGGATCGTCGCGATGTAATCGGCGAGTGCGCCCTTGGCCGCCCCCACCGCCGTCGCCGCGAGCACTGGCGGGAAATACGCGAGCAGCGGAATGCGGTAGAGCGGATTGTCGTGAACCGCGCTTCCCGGCGTGTCGCCGCTCGTCGCCGCGGCAAAGGACAGCATGCGGTGGCGCGGCACGAACGTGTTCTCGACCACCAGGTTCTTGCTGCCGGTGCCGGACAGGCCGGAGGTGAACCAATTGTCGTCGATCCGGTAATCCGCCGCCGGCAGGAAAAAGAAATGCGGCGCCGCCGGCGGCTTGCCGGGCTCGGCGATCAGGCCCCCGACCACCGTCCCTTGCGCATGATCGCAGCCGCTGGCAAAGGCGAAGGTCCCGGACAGGCGGTAGCCGCCTTGCTCCGGCACCGCGCGTCCCACCGGCGCGTAGGAGCCGCAGATGAAGACGTCGGGCCCCGGCGCCCAGATCTCCTGCTGAGCCTCGATGGGGAAGCCCGCGAGCAGACCCGGATGCACCATCCCGGCGATGGCGCACCAGCCCGTCGAGGCACAGCTTCCGGCAAACGCGATGGCGATGCGCACGGCGAGCTCGCCGTCCTGCTCGTAGCCGCCGAAGCGCCGCGGCACCATGATGCGGAAAAGCTCGGCCTGACGGATCGATTGGATGAGATGCGCCGCCACGACGCGATTGCGCTCGTTCGCCTCGGCTTCGGCGCGGATCGCGGGCAGGAGCGCTTCCGCGCGGGCATAGAACTCGCGTGCGGTGGGCTGCATCGCCCCATCTTGCGGCCGATCGCTGCGCCGCGCAAACGGTCTGGGCCGTATCGATGCCGTGCGTCCTTCGACGGAACGGATGAAGCTCTCGTCCGGCCCCTCAATCCCCCGTCTGCAGCCGGTCCACCAGCTCGCGCACTGTCGGGATGAAGCCGTTGGCGTAGTAGGGGTCGCGAGCGAAGCGGTAGGCGTTGTGGCCGGCGAACATGAGCTGGTTCTCGACATCGTCCGAATGCCGGATCGCCTGCAGGGTCTTCTGGATGCAGTAGCTGCGCGGGTCGGCCTTCTTGCCCGTGCTGCCGGTCTCGGTCTGCGCCCAGTTGGAGAATTGGCACGCCGAGAGACATCCCATGCAGCCGATCTGGTCGGTGCGAATTTCATAGGCCTTCGCGGGCGTGACGAAGATCAGGGTCGAATCCGGCGTGCGCAGCGCCTCGGTGAAGCCCTGGCTCACCCAGATCAGCGCGCGCTCGCGGTCGTGCGGCGTCAGATAGACCACGCGGCGGCGCGCGCCCACTTCGAGCGGCGCCAGATGATCGCCCACCGCCTCGATCGAATAGGCGACCTGGCGCTCCGAGCGCTGCTGCAGCTCGTTGAGGAAGTGATTGCGCACGGCGGACGAATAGAACCCGGTCGGGCTGTAGCGGTTGAGATAGACGTCGCCCTCGCTGAGCGTGACGAGCTTGCGCTTCCACGCCTCGGAGATGGGGCTTTCCTTGGTGAGGAGCGGGCGAGTGCCGAACTGGAAGGCGATCGGTCCGAGCTCAGGATTGTCGATCCAGTCGGTCCATTCCCTGAGGCACCACACGCCGCCCGCCATGAAGATCGGCGTCGCGGCCAGCCCGAACTCGCGCATCAGCTCGCGCAATTCGTGGACCCGCGGGAAGGCGGGCTCGGGCTTCTCGGGATCGTCGCTGTTGGTGATGCCGTTGTGCCCGCCGGCAAGCCACGGGTCCTCGTAGACGACGCCGCCGAGCCAGTCGCAGAACTTGTGATAGGCGCGCTTCCACAAGGCGCGGAAGGCGCGCGCCGACGACACGATCGGGTAGTAGTGGACGTTGTAGCGGGCGCAGATCTCGGCGATGCGATAGGGCATCCCGGCGCCGCAGGTCACGCCGTTGACCAGGCCCCGCGCGCCCTCGAGAACGCCGTTGAGGATGCGCTCGGCGGCGGCCATCTCCCACAGCACGTTCATGTGGATGCGGCCCTGCCCGCCGGACCGTTCCCACGCGACCCGCGCCTGCTCGATCCCGCCGGCGATGGCGTAGCGGATCAGCTCCTCGTGCCGGTCGCGCCGGGTGCGGCCGCGATAGAGCTGGGGGATCGGCCTGCCGGTCTCGTCGAAGCTGTCGGCGTTGACGCCCGAGAACGTGCCGACGCCGCCGGCCGCGGCCCAGGCGCCGGAGCTTTCGCCGTTGGACACGGAAATGCCTTTGCCGCCCTCGACGAGCGGCAGGACCTCGCGGCCGGACACGACCAGCGCGTTGAGCGCCCTCACGCCTTGTTACTCCCCCACGAGCCGAACCGGCGCCAACGGTTCGGAGTTGTGGCCGAGGGCCGAGATTATCACATCCGGGCGATCCGTGAAGACCGCCGCCGCGCCCCAGGCGAACAGCGCCCGCGCCCGCTCGGGCGCGTTGACGGTGAAGACTCGCAGCGGGCAGGATGATGCCACCTCGCGGACCGTCACGGCATCGATCCCGCGCTCGCCGGCATGAAGCGCGCCGGCCCCGAGCCGCGCCAGCCGCGCGCGCCAGTCCGCCGGGATCGACTTGACGATGAGCGCGCGCGGAATGGCGGGCGCCGCGGCGGCGGCGAACGCGAGGGCCGCCTCGTCGAAGCTCGAAAGGACGAATGTTTCGGGCGCCCCGCAGCGGTCGAGCGCGGCGAGCGTGGCGCGCATGGTGCGGGGTCCGTCGCCAGGGGCGGCCTTGACCTCGATCACCGCGCCCAACCCAAGCTCGTCGAGGAGCGCCAGCGCGGCTTCGAGCGAAGGCACCTTCTCGCCACGGAACGAAGGCCCGAACCAGCGGCCGGCATCGAGGCGCTCGATCTCGCCGGCGCTTCGGTCGGCGGCGATGCCATAGCCGTCGGTGGTGCGCTCGAGCCGCGCATCGTGCAGCAGGACGGCGCGATCATCGCGCGTCGCCTGCACGTCGAACTCCACCCAGTGCGCGCCCAGCGCGCGCGCCTTGCGGAATCCGGCGAGCGTGTTCTCCGGCGCATGCGCGGCGGCGCCGCGATGACCGATGATGCGCGGCGGCGATGACGGACTGACCACGGTGCTCCGCTCAGGTCGCGGCTTTGACCTCTTCGCGGCGGCCGCCCCGGCGCTCCTCCTCGAGCCGCTGCGAGATGTCCTCGCCGGTCGCCTGGTCGACCTGCTTCATGCTGAGCTTGACCTTGCCGCGGTCGTCGAAGCCCAGCACCTTGACCTTGACCTGATCGCCGACCTTGACGATGTCGGTCACCTTGCCGACGCGGTGCGGCGCCATCTCGCTGATATGGACGAGACCGTCGCGCGCACCCAGGAAGTTGACGAAGGCGCCGAAATCGACCGTCTTCACCACCTTGCCGTTGTAGATGACGCCGAGCTCGGGCTCGGCGACGATGCCGCGGATCCAGTCGATCGCGGCTTGCGCGGCGCTCGCGTCGACCGCCGCCACCTTGACCGTGCCGTCGTCCTCGATGTCGATCTTGGCGCCCGTCACCTCGCAGATCTCGCGGATCACCTTGCCGCCCGAGCCGATCACCTCGCGAATCTTGTCCTTCGGCACGGTGATGACGGTGATGCGCGGCGCGTTGTTGCTGACGGCATCGCGCGCGGCAGAGAGCGCCGTGGCCATCTGGTCGAGGATGTGCAAGCGCCCATCCTTCGCCTGGTCGAGCGCGATGCTCATGATCTCCTCGGTGATCGAGGTGATCTTGATGTCCATCTGCAGCGCGGTGATGCCCTGGTCGGTGCCGGCGACCTTGAAGTCCATGTCGCCAAGATGATCCTCGTCGCCGAGGATGTCGCTAAGGACGGCGAAGCCGTGCTCCTCCTTGATGAGTCCCATAGCGATGCCGGCGACCGGCCGCTTCAGCGGCACGCCGGCGTCCATCAGCGACAGCGACGACCCGCACACCGTCGCCATCGAGGACGATCCGTTCGACTCGGTGACTTCCGAGACCACGCGGATGGTGTAGGGGAAGCTCTCCTTGGTCGGCAGCAGCGGATGGACGGCGCGCCAGGCGAGCTTGCCGTGGCCGATCTCGCGCCGCCCCGGCCCGGTCATGCGTCCGGTCTCGCCCGTGGAGTAAGGCGGGAAATTGTAGTGCAGCATGAAATGCGAGCGGTATTCGCCCTCGAGCGCGTCGATGATCTGCTCGTCCTGGCCCGTGCCCAGCGTCGCCACGGCGATCGCCTGGGTCTCGCCGCGGGTGAACAGCGCCGAGCCATGCGCGCGCGGCAGAAGGCCCACCTCGCAGGCGATCGGACGAATGGTCTTGGTGTTGCGCCCGTCGATGCGCGGCTTGCCGGCGATGATGGCGCCGCGCACGATTTCCTTCTCGAGCTCCTTGAGGAGCTTGCCGGCGATCGTGCGGAGCGGCTCGTCGGGGAACGCTTCCTCGACGCCAGCCTTGATCTGGTCGAGCCGGGTGGAGCGCGCCTGCTTGCCCTGCTCGGCATAGGCGGCGTCGAGTTGCGGGCCGAAATCGGCGCGCAGCCGGGCCTCGATCGCCTCGGCCTCGCCGCCGCTCGCCGGCATGTCCCACGGCTCTTTCGCCGCTTGCTCGGCCAGTTCGATGATCGCCTGGATCACCGGCTGAAAGGATTTGTGGCCGAACATTACGGCGCCGAGCATGACGCGCTCGGACAATTCCTTGGCCTCCGATTCGACCATCAGCACGCCTTCGCCGGTGCCGGCGACGACCAGGTCGAGGTCCGAGCTGGTCAGGTCGTCGATCCTGGGATTGAGCACGTACTCGCCGTCGATATAGCCGACGCGGCAAGCAGCGATCGGGCCGAGGAACGGAATCCCCGACAAGGTCAGCGCCGCCGACGTCCCGATCAGCGCGACCACGTCGGGATCGTTCTCGAGATCGTGCGACAGCACGGTGCAGACGACCTGCGTCTCGTTGCGGAAGCCCGAAGCGAACAGCGGCCGGATCGGCCGGTCGATCAAGCGGCAGACCAGCGTCTCTTTTTCGGACGGACGGCCCTCGCGCTTGAAGAAGCCGCCGGGGATCTTGCCCGCGGCGAAAGTCTTCTCCTGGTAGTTGACCGTGAGCGGGAAGAAATCCTGCCCCGGTTTGGCTTTCTTAAGGGCGACGGCGGTGCACAGCACGGTGGTCTCGCCATAGGTTGCGAGCACGGCGCCGTCGGCCTGGCGCGCGATGCGCCCGGTCTCAAGCGTGAGGCGGCGGCCGCCCCACATCAGCTCCTTGCGGAATACGTCGGACATCTCTCTCTTCTCTCTTCTCTCTCTGGGAAAGGCAACGCGCGCGGCGCGCGGCCCGGCTGGGCCGCGACGACGCCGGCGCGAATTCGGTTGGGCTGCGGCCGGAGCGGGTCCGGCCGCGTGCGGGAAAAGGGCGCGGCGGTCAGCGTCGCAGCCCCAGGCGCCCGATCAGCTCCTCGTAACGGGGCTGCTGGGTGCGCTTCAGGTAATCGAGCAGGCTGCGGCGCTGTCCGACCATGACGAGCAGGCCGCGCCGCGAGTGGAAGTCTTTCTTGTGGGTCGCAAGATGCTCCGTCAGGTTGCGGATGCGCTCGGACAGGATCGCGACCTGCACTTCGGGCGACCCTGTGTCGCCCGAGACGCGGGCATAATCCGCAATGACCTCTTGCTTGCGCGCGGCGGTTATCGACATCAGGCTGCTCCTCGGTCTCAAAGGTTCATAACGCGCACCGGTCGAAGCCCGCCCGACGCTATCTCGACCAGTGCCACGAGCTTGCCGCTGCTCATGGCACAGAGCGTCGCGCCGTCGCCGATTTGATCGATGCGTGCCCGGTCGCCCGGGCGCACCGGCGTTACGGTCTGACCGCAACGCAGGGCGTGGGCTTCGGCCTCCGTCAGGGCGAACGCCGGGATGTCGTCCAGCGCCGTCTCGACCGGAAGCAGGTGCTCCGATGCCGCTGCATTGTGCCCCAGGGCCGCCAGGTTTTCCAGGGAAATCGCCCGCTCCAGCCGGAACCGCCCGACCGCGTGCCGGCACAGCCCGACCACGTGGGCGCAGGTGCCGAGCCTGACCCCGAGATCGCGGGCAAGTGCGCGCACATAGGTGCCCCGCCCCACCAGCGCGGCGAATTCGGCACGGTCGGGGTCCGGCATGGCCAGGAGCCGGAAATCCTCGACCTCCACCGGCCTCGGCTCGAGCGCCACCGCGACGCCGCCGCGGGCAAGGTCGTAAGCGCGGGCGCCGTCGACCTTGAGCGCCGAATAGTCGGGCGGGCGCTGCATCACCGTGCCGATGAAAGCGGGCAGCGCCGCCGCGATCGCCGCCCGGGAGGGGCGAACGGCGCTGGTCGCGACGATGGCGCCGTCGGCGTCGTCGGTGTCGCGCGCCTCACCCCAACGGAGGGTAAAATGATAGAGCTTGCGCCCCTCGATCGCCCAGGCGACGGTCTTGGTCGCCTCGCCGAGCGCGATGGGCAGGACGCCGGTGGCGAGGGGATCGAGCGTGCCGCCGTGCCCGGCCTTGGCCGCGCCGGTGATGCGCCGCACCGCCGCCACGGCCTGCGCCGAGGTCATGCCGCGCGGCTTGTCGAGCACGATCCAGCCATGGATCGGCTCGCCCCGCCTTTTACGCGCCATTCCCACCCTCGTTCTCGCCGCCGCCAAGATCGCGCTCGACCTCGGGGCGGCGCAGCAGCGCATCGATGCGTGTCGCGTGGTCGAACGAGGTGTCGAGGGCGAAGACGAGGTCGGGCGCATGGCGCAGCTTCACTGCCTGGGCAAGTGCGCGGCGCAGATATGGCGCCGAGCGCCGCAACGCCCCCATCACTTCGGCCTCGCGCGCGCCGCCCAGCGGCATGACGAAGGCGGTCGCGCTCTTCAAGTCGGGCGAGACGCGCACTTCGGTCACGGTCACGGTGGTGCCGGCAAGGTCCGGATCGCGCAGCTCGCCGCGCTCGAAAATCCGCGCCAGCGCGTGCCGCAGCTCCTCGCCGACGCGCAGCGGCCGCGGTCCCGTCTCGCGGTTAGCGTGTTTCGGCATGGGTCGTTTTCTCCCTCCCCCGTGCGATGGGGGAGGGCTGGGGTGGGGGCAAGGCCGCCACGATCGTCTGCAACACACCCTCTCGATTGCCGATCACGTCATGATTCCAGAAGCGCAGCACCGTCCAGCCCGATCGCCGCAGGAACGCGTCGCGCGCTTCGTCCGCACTGTCCGCGTTATGCTGTCCGCCATCGACCTCGATGACGAGCCTGGCGGCAATGCACGCGAAATCGGCGAAGCAAGGCGGAATCGGGTGCTGGCGACGAAAGTCCCAGCCAAGCTGCCGCGCGCGCAGACCGTTCCACAGGTGCTTTTCGGCATCCGTTAGACTAAGGCGCATTTCACGCGCCCGTTTGGTGCCTGCGCGGCCTGCTCTCACGATCGGCGCCTCGGGTCGGCCCCCACCCTACCCTCCCCCGCCTTGCGGGGGAGGAAAAATACCGTCACAGCGCGCGGGCGACTTCCTCGACCTCGAAGCACTCGATCACGTCGCCCACCTGGATGTCGTGGTAGTTCTCGAAGGCCATGCCGCACTCGAAGCCCTCGCGCACCTCGCGCACTTCGTCCTTAAAGCGCTTCAGGGTCTTGAGGCTGCCCTCGTGGATCACGACGTTGTCGCGCAGGAGGCGGACCTTGGCGCCGCGCCGTACCATGCCGTCGGTGACCATGCAGCCGGCCACCTTGCCGACCTTGGTGATGGTGAAGACCTCGCGGATGGCGGCGTTGCCGAGGAGCCGCTCGCGCCGCGTCGGCGACAAGAGGCCCGAGAGCGCCGCCTTCATGTCGTCGAGCACATCGTAGATGATCGAGTAATAGCGGATCTCGACGCCGTCGCGGCGCGCGAGATCGCGCGCCTGCGGATTGGCGCGCACGTTGAAGCCGACGATCACGGCGCTCGACGCCTTGGCCAGGATCACGTCGCTCTCGTTGATGCCGCCGACCGCCGCATGAAGCACGCGGATTGCCACTTCCGCGGTGGAGAGCTTCTCGAGCGCGCCGGTGATCGCCTCGAGCGAGCCCTGGACATCGGACTTCACCACGACCGCGAATTCCTTGGCCGCGCCGGCGGCGATCTGCGTGAACATCTGCTCGAGCGTGCCGCGCGCGCCGGCGGCGGCGTGCTGGTCGCGACGGCGGCGCTGGCGGTAATCGGCGATGTCGCGGGCGCGGCTCTCGTTCTCGGCGACGACGAAATCGTCGCCCGCGAACGGCGTGCCATTGAGGCCCAGCACCGCAACCGGCGTCGCCGGACCCGCCTCCTTGAGGCTCGCCTCGCGATAGTCAACGAGCGCGCGCACGCGGCCCCACTCGCTGCCGGCAACGAAGATGTCGCCGACACGGAGCGTGCCGCGCTTGATCAGCACGGTCGCGACCGGTCCCCGTCCGCGCTCGAGCTTCGCCTCGATGACGACGCCGTCGGCGGGCCGGTTGGGATTGGCCTTGAGGTCGAGGATTTCGGCCTGCAGCAGGATCGCTTCCTCGAGCCGCTCGAGCCCGAGTTTCTTGGTCGCCGACACCTCGACGTCGAGCACCTCGCCGCCCATCTCCTCGACCACGATCTCGTGCTGCAAGAGTTCCTGGCGCACGCGGTCGGGCTTGGCGTCGGGCCGGTCGATCTTGTTGATGGCGACGATCATGGGCGCGCCCGCCGCCTTGGCGTGGCGGATCGCCTCGATCGTTTGTTCCTTGACGCCATCGTCGGCCGCGACCACCAGCACGACGATGTCGGTGACGTTGGCGCCGCGCGCGCGCATCGCGGTGAAGGCCTGATGGCCCGGCGTGTCGATGAAGGTGATGCGCTGGCCGCCCTTGAGCACGACCTGGTAGGCGCCGATGTGCTGGGTGATGCCGCCCGCCTCGCCGCTCGCCACGTCGGTCTGGCGCAGCGCATCGAGCAGCGAGGTCTTGCCGTGGTCGACATGGCCCATGATGGTGACGATCGGCGGCCGCGGCACCAACGACTCGACCGGGTCCTGCTCACCGCCCAATCCGATCTCGACGTCGGACTCCGAGACGCGGCGGATCTTGTGCCCGAATTCGGTGACCACGAGTTCGGCAGTGTCGGCGTCGATCGTCTGATTGATCGTCGCCATCACGTCCATCCGCATCAGCGTTTTGATCACGTCGGTGCCGCGCTCGGCCATGCGGTTGGCGAGTTCCTGCACGGTGATGTGCTCAGGCACCACCACCTCGCGCACGATCTTGGTCTGCTCCTGGAGCTGCTGCAGCGCGCGCAGCTTCTCGCGCTCGCGGTGACGGCGGACCGAGGCGAGGCTGCGCTGGCGCTCCTCCTCGTCGGCGTTGAGGACCTTGGTGATGGTGAGCTTGCCGGCGCGGCGGCGGGGCTCGTCGCGCCGTACCGTCGCCGGCGCCTTCTTCACCTCGGCGCGCAGGCCGCGCTTGGCCGGGGCCTCTTCCTCGGGCTCCTCCTCGACCACCTTGACCTTGCCCGCGGCGGTGAGCGCGGCGACCTTGGCGGCGGCGGCCTTGCCGGCGCGCTCGGCCACCTCGCGGCGCGAATCCTCGTCCGCCTTCTCGGCCTTGCGCCGCGATTCGTCCTCGACGCGGCGTGTCTCGTTATCCGTCTTATCGATCTTGCGGCGCGCGTCCTCCTCGACCTTGTGGCGCGACTCTTCCTCTTCCAGATGGGTCTGTTCCTTGGCGCGCAGCGCCTCGAGCTCGCGCTCCTGCTCTTCCTCGATGACGGCCTGGCGGCGGGCGTCCTCGTCGGCCTTGATCGCGCCTTTGAGGGCACGGGCGCGATGGGCGCGCTCCTCCGGCGTCAAGCCATGCGGCAGCACCACCGGGCGGCGCGCAGCCGGCGCGGCGGCCGGCGCGGCCGGCGCAGCACCCGCAGCCGGCGCTTCCGTGGTGGTCGCGGGCTCGGCCTTCTCGCCCGGGCCCGGCACCAAGGTGCGCTTCTTGCGCACCTCGACCTGCACGGTCTTGGAGCGGCCGTGCGGGAAGCTCTGTCGGACCTGACCGGCGTCGCTCGGCTTGCGCAACTCGAGCCGGCCGCCGGTGCGGCCCAGGCTCAAGGGGCGTTTTTCCTGGTCGGTGTTATCGGTCATCGCGATCCGGTACCATCACTCTCGAAGACGTTTCACTACGCAACGCTCAAGCACGAAAACCGCCGAGACGCGCCGCCTCGGCCACGAAGGACGAGGCCAGCCGTCCGGGCAGCAACGCCGCGTGCGCGACATGGTCGCGCCCCAGCGCGGCGCTCAGTTCGGCGCAGGTGAGGCGATCGATCACCGGAACGTCCGGCGCCAGCGCCTCGAGCTTGCCGCGGCTGTCGGCGCCGCCGTCGGCGGCCTCGACCAGCACCGCCGCGCCGCCCGATGCGACCAGCGTGCGAACCTTCTCGAAGCCCGCCACCGCCTGCCCGGCACGGCGCGCCAAGCCTAAGATTTCGCCGCACCGCGCGGCCAGTAAGCGCTCGACCCGGTCCGCCAATCCCTCATCGACAACGACCTGCGCCCGCGCCGCCCGGGCGAAAAGACGCTTCGCCATCGCCGTCGCCACTATATCGCGCCGCGCCGTCAACCACAAACCCCGGCCGGGCAGGCGCGCCGAAACGTCCGGCACGATCGCGCCGGCGGGATCGACCACGAAGCGCACCAATTCGGTCCGCGGGCGCACCTCGCCGGTGACGATGCAGCGGCGGGACGGGTCGTCCTCGTCGGCCGCACGCCGGCGCCGGCGCGGCGGGTCCTCGGCCTGGGGTCGAGGGGCGGCGAGCATCTTTGCGTTCACTCGGCCTGCGGCGCGGCGCCGGCGGCGGGCTCGTCGGCGAACCAGTGGGCGCGCGCCGCCATGATGATGGCGTTGGCGTCCGCCTCCTCGAGCTTGGCCTGGGCCTGCGCGATTTCGATCAGCTCGTCGGCCGAGAGATCGGCGAGGTCGTCGAGCGTCTTCACGCCCTTCTCGCCGAGCGCCACGAGCAGCGCCGGCGTGACGCCCGCGAGCGCGGCAATCTCGTCGCTCACGCCGAGTTCCTGCCGGCGCGCCTCGAGCCGCTCGTTCTGCTGCTTGAGGAAGCTGCGCGCGCGCTGCTGCAATTCGTTGGCGATGTCCTCGTCGAAGCCCTCGATGCCGGCGAGATCGCCCACTGGCACGTAGCCGACCTCCTCGACCGAGGTGAAGCCCTCGGTCACCAGCAGATGGGCGATCACGTCGTCGACGTCGAGCGCCTCGATGAAGAGGGCGCTGCGCGACTTGAATTCCTCCTGCCTGCGCTCGCTCTCCTCGGCCTCGGTGAGGATGTCGATGTCCCAGCCGGTGAGCTGCGAGGCGAGGCGCACGTTCTGGCCGCGCCGGCCGATCGCCAGCGAGAGCTGTTCGTCCGGCACCACCACCTCGATGCGGCGCTGCTCCTCGTCCATCACCACCTTGGCCACCTCGGCGGGCGCCAGCGCATTGACGACGAAGGTCGCGGGATCGGACGACCACGGGATGATGTCGATCTTCTCGCCCTGGAGCTCGGCCACCACCGCCTGCACGCGCGAGCCGCGCATGCCGACGCAGGCGCCAACCGGATCGATTCCGTGGTCGTTCGAGATGACAGCGATCTTGGCGCGCGAGCCGGGGTCACGCGCGACGGCGCGAATCTCGATGATGCCGTCATAGATCTCCGGCACCTCCTGCGCGAACAGCTTGGCCATGAATTGCGGGTGCGTGCGCGACAGGAAAATCTGCGGGCCCCGCACTTCCTGGCGCACGTCGTAGATGTAGGCGCGCACGCGCTCCCCTTGGCGGAAGCTCTCGCGCGGCAGCAGCTCGTCGCGGCGCAGGATCGCCTCGGCGCGGCCCAGATCGACGATGACGTTGCCGAACTCGGCACGCTTCACAAGGCCGTTGACGATCTCGCCGACGCGGTTCTTGAATTCGTTGAACTGGCGCTGGCGTTCGGCGTCGCGCACCTTCTGCACGATCACCTGCTTCGCCGTCTGCGCCGCGATGCGGCCGAAATCGATGGGCGGTAGCGGATCGGTGAGGAAGTCGCCGACATCAGCCTCGGGATTGATGCGGCGCGCCTCGGCGAGCGGGATCTGCGTCGCCTCGTTCTCGACGGGGTCGGCGACCTCGCGGAAGCGCATCAGGCGAATCTCGCCGGTCTTGCGGTCGATCTCGGCGCGGATGTCGTAGTCCTGGCCGTATTTGGAGCGGCCGGCCTTCTGCACCGCCTGCTCCATCGCCTCGAGCACCTCGTCGCGGTCGATGCCCTTGTCGCGCGCGACGGTCTCCGCGACTTGCAGGAGCTCCTGATTGGGGATGCTGGTCATGGTCGGCATGGTCGTGCTCTGGGTCAGGTGCGTTGATGACGATTGGTGGCAGACATGAGCGCGTCGCTGAGCACGAGCTTAGCGCGCGCGATGGCGGGGAGCGGCAGCACCACCGGCTGGCCGTCGACATCGAGCTTCACGCCGTCGCCCTCGAGCCCGAGGATGCGGCCGCGGAAGCGGCGCCGTCCATCGTGCGGCTGGGACAATTCGAGCTTCGCCTCGAATCCGGCGAAGCGCTCGTAATCCTCGCGCCGCACGAGCGGCCGGTCGATGCCGGGCGAGCTCACTTCGAGCATATAGGACGACGCGATCGGATCGGCCACGTCGAGGAGCGCCGAGACGGCATGGCTCACGCCGGTGCAGTCGGCGACGGTCATCGCCGCGTCGTCGGCGCGCTCCGCCATCACCTGCAAGGTGGCGCGCCGGCCGCCGGTGAAGGCAACGCGCACGATGCGATACCCCATCGCGGCGAGCGAGGGCGCGATCAGGTTTTCGATGCTGGCGACGTCGAGCGGCGGTATGCGAGCGTCTCCTAAAACAAAGGGTGGGCCGCTGGCCCACCCCTTCTTGCGGCCCGGCTGGTTTCCGGGCGTATGGGTTTCGTCGGACTATAGTGGATTTGAACCCGTGCGCAACCCCCCGGCCCCGCCGCGCGCGCGCCGCAGAAAGCGCAGATAGACCGGCTTACGGCCGGCCGCGATCGCCTTGTGCTCGTAGCGCGTCGGCGGCCAGTCGGCGGGCAGATCGCGCCGGTCGCGGAGCACGCCCGCGAGGGGACGGAAATCGGCATGCGCGCCGGCCAGGTCGAGCATCGCCTGGGCGTAATCCCGATCGTCGGTCGCGAGCCGCAGCTCGCCCTCGTCCGCCATCGCGCGCGCCACGTCGTCGAGGAAGCCGCGCGCGACGAGGCGGCGCTTCTTGTGCCGCTCCTTTGGCCAGGGATCGGGAAACAGCACGAACACGCGCGCGACGCTGCCCTCGGCCAAAGCGGCGACGAGCGGGCGGGCGTCGTTCATGAGGATGCGGATGTTGGCGAGCTGGCGCCGCTCGATCTCGGCCAGGCATTTGGCGACGCCGTTGGCGTAGACCTCGGCGCCGATGAAGCCGATCTCCGGAAAGGCTTCGGCCTGGGCCGCGAGATGCTCGCCGCCGCCGAAGCCGAGTTCGAGCCAGATCGCCGCGACGGGCGCGGCAAAGAGCGCGCGCGGATCGAACGCGCCTTGCGCCGGAAGCGCGAAGCTCAGAAGCGGCAGCGTGGTCTCGAGGTGCTGGCGTTGCCCGGAGCGCAACGCGCGGCCGCGGCGGCGGCCATAAAGCACGAGCCGCGGCGGGCTGGAGTCTCGCGCGCTCATCGCGCCGGCATGTGGCCCCCGCCGGATCGCACCGTCAAGCGCTTTCGGACGAGAAATATGCGTTCGCGATCGACCGCGCCAGATCGAACAGCCGCCGCCGCACGGACGGGTCGCCGATGCGCTGGTAGATGCGCACCAGCTCGAGCGTCTCGCGCTCGAAGTGAGCATGCTCGAAGGCGGATGGCGGTGCCTCGGCCATGCCGGACGCGGCGGTGTCATCGAGCAGGCGGGGATCGATTTCCTCGAAGAAGAAGCCCACCGGCACGTCGAGCACGCGGCTCAGCTCGTAGAGCCGGCTCGCGCCGACGCGATTGGTGCCGCGCTCGTATTTCTGCACCTGTTGGAAGGTGAGGCCGATCGCTTCGCCGAGCTTCTCCTGGCTCATGCCAAGAAGCGTTCGGCGCAGGCGAACCCGCGTGCCGACATGAACATCGACGGGATGGGGATGTCCGAAGCGATGGCGGCGAGAGCCACGGCCCGTGGAAGTTGAACTCATCAGTCGTGGATCACATGCGACGCCTCTCTGCGCATGCAATGGTATGCGATTCGTTAGGCCAGGACAAACGAGAATTGCGCACCCGCACGCAATTCCCGTTATCAGGGTCGTTGGGAAAGACCCTTGCACCTTGTGGGAGATATCAGCCGAGCGGGTCGATCCGATGGCGGCGCGGTATGCGCGGCAGGGCGGCCAGCGCCAGGAGCGCCGCCAAGAGCGCCGCGAAGCCCCAATCGCCGATCCGCGAATAAAGCGTCGGCGCCAGCTTCGCCGGCAGCTGCGCGTCGAGCACGCCGACATCGTCGAGATCGAGCCGCTGCAACACGCGGCCATAGGCGTTGACCACCGCCGAAACGCCGTTGTTGCCGTCGCGCACCAGCGGCAGCCCCTCCTCGACCGCGCGGACGCGGGCCGCGGCCAGGTGCTGGAACGGACCCGAGGTAAATCCGTACCACGCGTCGTTGGTGATGTTGAGGAGCCAGTCCGGCCGGTCGTTGGGATCGACCACCGCGCCGGGAAAGATCGCCTCGTAGCAGATGAGCGCGCTGAACGGCGGCACGCCCGGTAGCGCAATGGTGCGCGGGCCGGGGCCGGCGGAGAAATCGATCGTGCCCGGCGTGATCTTCTCGATCGGCAGGATGCCGCGCAGCGGCACGTATTCGCCGAACGGCACCAGGTGCGATTTGTCGTAGGAGGCGAGGATGTCGCCCTTGGCGTCGATCGCGTCGAGCCCGTTCCAAACATGCTCGGGCCGGAGCGGCGGCGGATCGGTGCGCACCGTGCCGACCAGCGCGTCGGCGTTGGCGGGCATGGCGGCGGCGATGGCGGCGCGCGCGGGCGGATCGCGCCCGAGGAACGACGGCGCCGCGGCCTCGGGCCACAGCACGAGCTTGGGCGGCGACGCGGCGGGCGAGGATGTCAGCGCCAGCATGCGGCGGAAATTGGCGGCGTCGGCGGCCGGATCGTTCCTCATGGTCTGCGGGATCGACGGCTGCACCAGGCGCAAGGTCATGTCCGGGACCATGGCGCGATCGTCCTGGCTCAGGCGCAGCGCGCCGCCGCCGCCCAGCCCAGCGAGCAGGACCACCGCCGCAAGCGGTGCCCAGATCCGCCGCCCGGAGAGATCGCCGAGCCGCGCCACCAGCGCAGCCGCCAGCACGGTGAGCAGGCTCAGCCCGTAGATGCCGACCAGCGACGTCGCCTGCAGCATCGCGAGCCCGCCGGGAAATCCACCTGCCCAGGCATAGCCAACAAGGTTCCACGGAAAGCCGGTGAGCACGTGCCCGCGCAGCCATTCGGCCGCTGCCCAACTCGCCGCGAGGACGAGGATGCGCGGCGTGCCGCCGATATTACAGCGATGGCACACGAGGTGGCTGACCGCGAGCGCCGCGCCGGTGAAGATTGCAAGCCCGGCCGGAACGCCCAGCACCGCGAACGGCAGCAGCCAAGCGAACCGGGCCGCGTCGACCAGCAGCGCCGCGCCGATCCAGTAGAGCCCGGCGATGAAGAAGCCGAGCCCGAAGCCCCAGCCGAGCCCGAAGGCGGCGCGCCAATCGCCGCTGCCGTCCTCGAGCCAAACAAGGCCGGCGAAGGACACGATGAGCACCGGCGCGAAGTCGAATGGCGGCAGCGCGACCGCAGCAAGCGCCCCCAGCAGGATCGCCGCAAGCAGGCGCCGCCATCCGGTGAGCCCGGCCGCGGCCAGTGCCGTGCGCTGCAGCGGGGTCAGCGGCCCGGCGGTGCGGAAATAGAGCGGGCGCGCGAGCTGGCGCTCATTCATGGGCCGCATCTCCTGGCGGCAAGCCGCGGACCCGGACCCGCTTGACGCGCCGCGGGTCGGCGTCGAGCACATCAAAGGCAAGGCCCGAGGGATGCTCGATCACCTCGCCGCGCGCCGGCACGCGGCCCGCGAGCGCGGAGACGAGACCGCCCAGAGTGTCGACCTCCTCTTGGTCGGGCGGCAACAGCGTACGCTGCGCGCGCGCCTCGAGCGTCTCGATCGGGGTGCGCGCGTCGGCGATCACGGTGCCGTCGCCGCGCTCGATCAGCTTCGGCTGGTCGGCGTCGTCGTGCTCGTCCTCGATCTCGCCGACGATCTCCTCGATCACGTCCTCGATGGTCACGAGCCCGTCGATGCCGCCGAACTCGTCGACCACCAGCGCCATGTGCACGCGCGAGAGCCGCATCTGCAACAGCAGGTCGAGCACCGGCATGGTCGGCGCCACGAACAGCACCTTGCGCACCAGGTCGCCCAACGGCACCGCGCGCCCGTCGACCGCATAAGGCAGCAGGTCCTTGAAATGAACGATGCCGATCGCATCGTCGAGCGTCTCGCGGAATACCGGGACGCGCGAATGGCCGTGCTCCGCCATCTGGCGTGCGGCCTCGGCGAACGGCGTCTCCACCGGCAGCGCCACGATGTCGACGCGCGGCACCATCACGTCGGCGGCGCTGAGCTCGTGGAGCTTGAGGATGTTGACGAGGAGGCGGCGCTCGTGCGGATCGATCGGCGCCGCTTCGTCGTGCTCCTCGATCAATTCCTCGAGTTCGTCGCGCAGGCTGTGCTCGCCGTCACGCACGCCGCGCAGATGCCGGAGCCAGTTGAGAAGGCCCTGGAACGGACCTTCGCCGTCCTCGGACGGCGGGCGACCTTCGGCTGCATCAGCCATGGGCGCTCTCCCGCTCGCGATAGGGATCGGCAACGCCGAGCCGGGCGAGGATGCGCCGCTCGAGCCGCTCCATGCGCAGCGCCTGGGCGTCCTCCTCGTGATCGAAGCCCACGAGATGCAACACGCCGTGCGTGACGAGATGGGCCATGTGATCGGCGAGCGTCTTGCCCTGCTCTGCCGCCTCGCGCGCCACCGTCTCGTAGGCGAGCACGACATCGCCGAGGAGGCGCGGGCGGCCCCGCGCGCCGGCATCGCCGCTGGGGAAGGACAGCACGTTGGTGGCGCGGTTGCGTCCGCGCCAGCGCCGGTTGAGCGTCCGCACCAGCGTATCGTCCGCCAGCAGCAGCGACAGCTCCGCCGCCCCACGGCGCCGCAGCGCCGCGCCCGCCAGCGCCGCGCGCGCGGCCAGCTCGGCGCGCCGCGCGGCATCGCCCAGCGCCTTGCGCCACAGGTGGCAGGGCATGGCGACGTCGATCGCCACGCGAGGCGTCGAGGTGCGGGATGGGGCGCTGCGCGCGGCCATGGCCTTACTCATTGTCTTTCTTGCGGCGCAAGGACGCGGCGCGGCGGTCGCGATTGTCGTAGGCGGCGACGATGCGCGCCACCAAGGGATGACGCACCACATCGGCGTCGGTGAATTCCACCACCGCCATGCCCTCGACGCCGGCGATGGTGTCGAGCGCGTCCCTGAGCCCGGAGCGCGTGCCCTTGGGCAGATCGACCTGCGACAGATCGCCGGTGACCGCCATGCGCGCGTTTTCGCCAAGCCGCGTCAGGAACATCTTCATCTGCACCGGGGTCGTGTTCTGCGCCTCGTCGAGGATGACATAGGCGTTGGCCAGGGTGCGCCCGCGCATGAAGGCCAAGGGCGCAATCTCGATCTCGCCGCTCTCGATGCGGCGCATGACCTGCTCTCCCGGAAGCATGTCGTAGAGCGCATCATAGAGCGGGCGGAGATAGGGGTCGACCTTCTCGCGCAGATCGCCGGGAAGGAAGCCCAGCCGCTCGCCCGCCTCGACCGCCGGCCGCGACAGCACGATGCGCTCGACCGCGCCGGTCATCAGCATGTCGACCGCCATGGCGACGGCGAGATAGGTCTTGCCGGTGCCGGCAGGGCCGAGGCCGAACACCAGATCGTGCGCCCTGAGCGCGCGGATGTACTGAGCCTGGTTCGGGGTACGCGGCGCGATCCGGCGGCGGCGCGTGCGAATCTCGTCTCCGTCATGCCGATCGCCGCCGGCTTGCGCCAGCCGGAGCGCGGCGTCGACCGCGGCGGCGTCGATCTCCTGGCCGCGCTCGAGCCGATCGTAGAGCGATTGCAGCGCGGCGCGCGCCACCTCCGGCCGGCCGGCCGGGCCGGTAATGGCGACGCGGTTGCCGCGCGACACCAGCGCCACGCCGAGCTGGCGTTCGATCCGCTCGAGATTGCGGTCGCGCTCGCCGAACAGCTGCGGCAGCAGCGAATTGTCGGCAAATTGCATCTGCACGCGGACGTCGGCCGCCTCGCGCGGATGCGAAGTGCCGGTCACGCGGCACCCTGCGACGCGAGCGCGCCGGCGAGGCTGTTGGGCTCGGCACGCTCGATCGCGACCGGCACGACGCGGCCGATCAATGCGGGCGGCGCCGTCGCATGGACAGGCTGAAGCCACGGGCTGCGGCCGACGAGCTGGCCCGCGTGCCGGCCGCCGCGCTCGAACAGCACCGGGAGCATGCGCCCCACCACCGCTTCGTTGAAGCGGCGCTGCTGCTCGGAGAGGAGCGCCTGCAACGCGGCCAGCCGTTCCGCCTTCACCGCATCGGGGACCTGCTCGGCGAGACGCGCTGCCGGCGTGCCGGGCCGCCGGCTGTACTTGAACGAGAACGCCTGAGCGAAGCCGATCTCGCGCACCAGCGCGAGCGTGGCCGCGAAATCCGCGTCGCTCTCGCCGGGAAATCCGACGATGAAGTCGGAGGAGAGTGCGAGATCGGCGCGCGCGGCGCGCAGCTTTGCCACGATGCGGCGATAATCGTCGGCGCAATGGCGCCGGTTCATGGCGGCGAGCACGCGGTCCGAGCCCGACTGCACCGGCAGATGCAAGAACGGCATGAGCGACGGCAGCGCGCGATGGACGGCGACCAGCTCGTCGTCGACGTCGAGCGGGTGCGACGTGGTGTAGCGCAGGCGCTCGAGCCCCGCGATCTCGGCAAGCGCGCCGAGAAGCCGCCCCAGGCCCCATGTGCCGCCGTCGGGCGACGCGCCGTGATAGGCGTTGACGTTCTGCCCCAGGAGCGTGATCTCGCGCGCGCCGCGCGCGACGAGCCCGCGCGCCTCGGCAAGCACGGCGGCGGCGGGGCGCGAGAACTCGGCGCCGCGCGTGTAGGGCACGACGCAGAAGGTGCAGAACTTGTCGCAGCCTTCCTGGATGGTGAGGAAGGACGAGACCGCGGCTTCGCCGTCCGGCTCGGGCAGGAAATCGAACTTCGCCTCGGCCGGGAAATCGGTGTCGAGCACCGCGCCTTCGGCGCGCGCGAGACGCGCCACCATCTCCGGCAGGCGGTGATAGGTCTGAGGGCCCAGCACGATGTCGACCTGGGGCGCACGCGCGACGATTTCCGCGCCCTCGGCCTGCGCCACGCAGCCGGCGACGGCGAGGATCATGCGTCCGCCCGCCTTGCGCTTGCGCGCCATCAACGGCTTGAGCCGGCCCAATTCGGAGAACACTTTCTCCGCCGCCTTTTCGCGGATATGGCAAGTGTTGAGGATGACCATGTCGGCGCCCTCCGCCGCTGCGGCCAGCGCATATCCGAGCGGCGCCAGAACGTCCGCCATGCGAGCGGAATCGTAGACGTTCATCTGGCAGCCATAGGTCTTGATGAAGAGAGTTTTCGCCACCGCGCCGGTCATTCCTCGACGTCCGCCATCATGTCCTCGGCCTCGGCATCGGGCTCGGCATCGGCCTCGCGGCCGGGTCCCCGGCCCGCCAGCGCGCCGGCGAGGCCCGCCGCGATCACCTTGTGGCAATGGGCGGACAGGCCCTTGCGCGAGCCGAACTGCTCGAGCGTCACCGGCGGGTGGAAGATGACGTGAACCGTGATGTCGCCCAAGCCCAGCATGGTCCAGAGATGGGGACCCACCTTCATATCGCCATACCACGCGACGAAGGGCCGGTAGAAGCGGCCCATCGGCATGCCGTCCAGCCGGAGATAGGCCACCGTCACCGGCTGCACCGTGAGCGGCGTGCCGTGCGGGCGGTACTCGGCGACGCTCATGAGCGCGCTCTTGAACGGCAGCATGTGGATGCCGTCGCCGCTGGTCGCCTCGGGAAAGATGATGACGTCGCCGCCCTCCTCGAGCCGGTCCCTAAGGGCATCACGCTGCTGTGCCGTCGAGCCGGGGCGGCGGTCGACGAAGATCGAGCGCTGCAGCTTGGCGAGCACGCCGAAGAACGGCCAGTGTGCGATCTCGGCCTTGGCCACGAACGAGCCCTCGATGATGCTGCCGAGGATCGGGATGTCGAGATATGAGGAATGGTTCGCTGCATAGAGCGTCGGATGCGCGCGCGAACGCTCGCCGATCTGCTCGATGCGGAAGCCCAAGGCGCGGCAGCACAGGCGGTGATAGAACGCGGGAAAACTGAGCGAGAGCGGGCTGCGGACCAACAGCAGGACGGCCTGAATCGGCCCCGTCGGCAGCGTCAGCGCGAGGTAGAGGACGGCACGCCAGAGGCGAAGGAAGAGGCCACCGTCGATCATCAGGAGGCGACATCCTCGCGCGCCTGGCGCTCGTAGTGGCGGTAGTATTTGTCGGTGACGAGATCGGTCCGGACCACGATGCAAACGTCGGTGGTGTTGAACTGGTGATCGATCACGGCGCCGTCGCCGACGAAGCCGCCGAGGCGGAGATAGCCTTTGATCAGCGGCGGCAATCCCGCGAGCGCGCGCGCCGCGACGAAGCGGTCGCGCTCCAGGCGCCGCATCTCGACATAGCGTCCGGGCAGCGCGCGCGGACGCAGATCGGGCGGGGCGAGATGATGGTGATAAAGATATGACAACGGCACCGCCAGCGCGTCAGGGTCGATGCCGGGCAGACTGGCGCAGCCGAACATGAGAGCGATATCGTGGGCGAACACGTAGCCGGCGATGCCGCGCCACAGGAGCTGCATGGTCGGCCGATTGCGCGAGGCGGCATCGACGCAGGAGCGCCCAAGCTCGAGGACCTCTCCCGGATGCGCCTCGATCGCCGCGATGTCGTATTCGGCGGCCGAATAAAAGCCGCCATGGCATTGCGCCACCGGGCGGCGGATCAGGCGATAGGTCCCGACCACCTCGCCGCCGCGTGCGTGATCGACCACGAGGAGATGGTCGCAATAGGGGTCCAGACGGTCGAAATCGCGGCGGATGCGCGCCATCTCGTCGGTCGGGCGCGCGCCCATCTCGTCGTAGAACACGCGGTAGCGCAGCGCCTGCGCGGCGTCGAGATCGGAGTCACTCTCGGCCAGGCGCGCCTCGAGCGCGCCCGACCACACCTCGAGCCTGGGCTCGGCAGCGCCCCGGCGCGCCACCCCGGTCTGCAAATTGCTCACGGCGTCCAGCGGCGATCCTTCATTTCTTGCCGCCCTGGCGGCCCTCGTCCGGCACGGCGTAGAGCTCGAGCCGATGATCCACCAGCCGGTAGCCCAGCCGCCGCGCCACCTCGTTCTGCAGCTTCTCGATCTCCTCGTTGCGGAACTCGACCACCCGGCCGCTTTGCAGGTCGATCAGGTGGTCATGGTGGTCGAGCGGCATCTCCTCGTAGCGGGCCGGTCCATGCCCGAAATGGTGGCGAGCGAGGATGTTCGCTTCCTCGAACAGCCGCACGGTGCGATAGACGGTGGCGATGCTGATCTTGGGATCGATCTCGGTCGCGCGGCGGTAGACGCTCTCGACATCGGGATGATCGATCGATTCCGACAGCACGCGGGCAATGACGCGCCGCTGCTCGGTCATCTTGAGGCCCTTGTCGAGGCAGAGTTGTTCGAGGCGCGAGGGCATGGCCGACCACGGCTCAGCTTTTCGTGGCCCCCAGTATAGCGCAAAGGCGGAGTTGTTCTATAGCGTCGCCCGGCCGAGCCTCGAGGCTCACGCCGTGCCGCTGCGCCGGCCGCGCGTGCCGAGCCCAATCTCCTTGGCCAGCCGCGAGCGTTGCCGCGCGTAATTGGGGGCGACCATCGGATAGTCCGGCGGCAGCTGCCAGCGGTCGCGATATTCCTCCGGCGTCATGTTGTAGGCGGTCTTGAGGTGCCGCTTCAGCATCTTGAGCTTCTTGCCGTCCTCGAGACAGATGATGTAGTCGGGATGGACCGAGCGCTTGACGCTGACCGCAGGCTGCGGCCGCTCAGCCGGCGCGGCAGGACTTTGCCCGATGGTGGCGAGCGACTGATAAACTTGGTTAATCAAGGTCGGAAGGTCGCCCACCGAGACGGTATTGTTTGAAACATGGGCGGCGACGATTTCGGTCGTCAATGCCAAGAGATCGCTAGAATTGCCTTGATCAGTCATCTTTCGGGCTTTCCTCCGGGCGGAATGGTCGCGGATATTAGGTTTTTTTGCGCGGGAAGCAATGCGCAAGATGCAGGAAAGTTGATTTTTGCCACAACCCGCCGCTTCTCGGGCCCTCGTCTCGCAAAAACGCGCGCTACTTGCCCGCCGACTTGCCGGAAAGGGGTGCGGCAAATCGACCCCGAGACTAGGCGAAGCTCAAACCAGCATCCGGCGCAGCAGCCAGGCGTCGATCGCCGGCCCCCGGTCGCGATAGTAATAGCCGTTCCTGAGGCCGACGGTGCGGAACCCCTCGCTCTCGTAGAGGGCGAGCGCGGCGCTGTTGTCGGCCGCGACTTCGAGTACGACCCGGTTCGCCCCCAGCGCCGCGGCGCGGGCATAAAGATCGGCGAGCAGCGCCCGAGCGATGCCCTGAAGCCGCGCCTCGGGCGCAACCCCGAAAGTGAGAATCTCCGCCTCCTCGGCGACGATCGAGGCGAACAGGAAGCCGACCGGCCGTCCGTCATCCTCGGCCAGGCGCGCCTCGGCGCCGGCGATGGCCAGCACGCCCGCGAGCGCGGCCACCTCCCAGGCATCCTCGGGGAAGCACCGCGCATGAATCCGCGCCAAAGTCTCGAGATCAGCGCGGCCGATGGTGCGCAGACGGAGGTTCATCCCGCCACTTTAGCCGCCCGCGGCGGGGTCGTGTCAGGGGCGCGGAGATAGAGCGGCCGCGGCGGGGACAGGGTCTGTCCCGGACGCCATGAAGCGAGCGCGAGCCGGGCGATGTCGCCGGGATCGGGGAGGCCGGTTCCACTGGCAAGCGCGGCGCGGCCGGGGACCCAGGAAACCAGCCGCGCGGCCGCGTCGCCGGCCACGAGCACCGGTCCCGGCGGCAGCGCCGCCTCGATCGCCGCGCGCTCCACCATGACTCCGGCAGCAAGGACCGGCCCGTCGGGCGCGAAGACCTGGAGAAAGATTTCCTCCCGCTTGCTGTCGAGCGCCACGGCGAGCGGGCGCCCGCCGCGGCGTGCCGGCGGAACCCCGGCGGCAGCGGCGGCGAAGCTGGTGATGCCGACGAGCGGCAGCCCGGTCGCGAGCGCCAGGCCGCGCGCGGCGGCAAGCCCGATGCGCACGCCTGTGAACGAGCCCGGCCCCACGGTGACCGCGAGCAGGTCGAGGTCGGCGAAGCGCATGCTCGCCTCGGCGAGCACGTCGTCGATCATCGGCATCAGCGCCTCGGCCTGGCCGCGCTCCATCGCGCGAACCCGCCGCGCCGCCACGCCCGAAGCGGTCAGGACCGCAGCGGCGCAGCCGCGTCCGGCGCAATCGAGCGCCAGCACGTTCACGATTGTACGCCCGATGCTACAATCGCGCCGATGCGCCGAGGGAGACCATGGAACTCGTCGAGATCACCGAACAGCGGCACGACGTCGTCATCGCGCTCGCCTATGCGACCGACCGCAACCTCACCGGCAAGCCGATCTATGCCGACGCGATCTGCTATCTCAACGCCGAGGCGGCTTCGCTCTTGGAGCGGGCGGTGACGCTGGCCCGGCCGCTGGGCTTCAGGCTGAAGCTCTACGACGCGCTGCGCCCGACCGAGGCGCAATGGAAGCTGTGGAACGCGCGGCCGGACCCGGAATTTCTCGCCGACCCGCGCCGCGGCTCGCCCCATTCGCGGGGTGCCGCGATCGACCTGACCCTGCTCGACGGCATGGGCCAGGCGCTCGACATGGGCACCGCGTTTGACGAATTCACGCCGCTCTCGCATCACGGCACGACGGAAATCGCTGTCGAGGCGCAGCGCAACAGGCTGGTGCTCCTGGGACTCATGAGTGCGGCCGGCTGGGACTTCTACCGCAACGAGTGGTGGCATTATCAGCTCTTCGACTCGCGGCGCTTCCCGCTGCTGTCGGACGCGGACCTGCCGCGCGCGATGATGCGGCAGGGCTAGATGGCGCGGACCTCGGTTACCTCGGGCACATAGTGGCGCAGCATGTTCTCGATGCCGGCCTTCAAGGTCGCGGTCGAGCTGGGGCAGCCCGAACACGAGCCCTGCATGTGGAGATAGACGACGCCGTCCTCGAAGCGGTGGAAGATGATGTCGCCGCCGTCCTGCGCCACCGCCGGGCGCACGCGGGTGTCGAGCAGCTCCTTGATCTGCGACACCACCTCGTCGTCCTCCTCGGTGTCGTCGGCCGCGACCTCGCCCAGAAAGGCGGGCTCGCCGGCGGTGAAATGCTCCATGATGACGCCGAGCACGGCGGGCTTGAGGCGGAACCAATCGACCGCCTCGTCCTTGCTGACGGAGACGAAATCCGCGCCGAGGAACACGCCGGTGACGCCCTCCACCGCGAACAGGCGCCGCGCCAGCGGCGAGCGGTCGCAGCTCTCGGCGTCGGGGAAGTTCGCCGTGCCGGCCGTCATCACGGCGCGGCCGGGCAGGAACTTGAGGGTGGCGGGATTGGGCGTCTGCTCGGTCTCGATGAACATGGGATGCTCCGCGGGTCCAGCCTTAGCTTGGGACAGTGTGCGTCACTGTCAACCCTTTAGCGCGTAGGGCCTTTCCAGCGCCGGGGCGCCGGGCCATGCTGGCGCGATGGGGAACCGGGCCAATAATTTCGATGCCTTGCGCCTGGGCGCCGCGCTGTCGGTGGTGCTGACGCATGCGTTCCTCTTGGGCGAGGGCAGAATCGACATCGACCCGCTGATGGTCCTGACCGGCGGCCAGTGCCCGCTCGGCGTGGCCGGCGTGTTCGTGTTCTTCACCATCAGCGGCTATCTCGTCACCGGAAGCTGCGAGCTGACCGGATCGACTTCGCGCTTCCTCGCCAAGCGCGCGCTCCGGATCTATCCCGGGCTGGCGTTCTGCCTGGTGCTGCTGGCGTTCGTGCTGGGGCCGCTGGCGACGAGCCTGAGCCTGGGCGATTACTTCGCCGATGCCAAAGCCTATGGCTTCGTCGCCGGCAACCTGACGATGAACGCCGACTGGAACGACCTGCCGGGCGTGCGGTTCAGCGGCTGGGACGCGGGCCACGTGGTCGACGGGCCGCTGTGGAGCCTGCCGTGCGAGGTGCTGATGTATCTCATGGTGGCTTCGCTCGGCGCGCTGGGCCTGCTGCGGCTCGAGGTGATCGGCGCGCTGTTCGCGGCCGGCCTCATGGGCGTCGCGCTCGATACCGCCAAGAGCGGCTTGCTGCTGGGCAGCGCGCTGTGGCTGCTGCCGTTCTTCGCCGCGGGAATGGCGCTATGGAAGCTGCGCGACCGGCCCATCTTCAAGCCGTGGATCGCGGCGGCGGCGCTTGCGGTCCTCGTGCTCGGCTCGGTGTTGCACCTGTTCCTGCTGACCTTCCCGATCTGCGGCGGCTATCTGGTGATCTGGCTGGCGCGGGCGGGGCGAAGTGTGTGGCCAGCGGCGCGCTGGGGCGACATGTCCTACGGGCTCTACATCTATGGTTGGCCGGCGGAGCAGGCGGTGGTGCGAGCGCTGGGCGGCGCAGCGCCGTGGTGGGAGGTTCTGGCGCTGGCGCTGCCGGCGGCGGTTGCCCTCGCGCTCCTGTCGTGGCATTTGGTCGAGGCGCAGGCGCTGCGTCTCAAGCCGCGCGGCGCGCAGCGGGGCGCCGCGTTGGCGGCGGCGCGGTAAGGAGACCCATGGCAACCGACGCCGAGATCGAGGCCCTGTTGCGCCGCCTGCGCTTCACCGGGCCGGGCGACCTGTCGATTCATCATGCCGCGGTCGCGGCTGCGAAAATCCCGCACATGGCGACCTCGCCCGGCAGCGACAACGACAAGCTGTGGACGATGATGCAGGCGATGGGCTGGGGCACGCTCGAGAGCGAGATGGTGCATCCGCCGCCCCAGCAGGTGGTGATGAAACGCTTCACTCTCAACGACGAGGGCAAGGATGGGCTCGCTCGCCTGCTCGAGACGCTGCAACAGGAGAAGGCCGCAGCGGAGCGCAGCGCCAAGCTCCAGGCCGCGTTCGACGAGTTGCGCGGCACCGTGCCGGAGCGCATCCGCGAGCTGGTGCTCGATGCGGGCGGGAGCCAGATCGACATCACCAAATTGCTGCTGGCGGTGGTCACCGCGACCATGCAGCGCTCGATCAGCGAGCATAATTTCAAGGCGCATCTCGAGTTCCTGTACGAGAACGCGAAGGAAATCCTCAAGCTCTAGCGGATTGAATCTCACATGGGGAACCCACACATTCCGCGTCATTGCGAGCGTAGCGAAGCAATCTCCTTCAGGCAGCGGCGAAACGCCGGCGGGAGATTGCGTCGTCGCTTTCGCTCCTCGCAATGACAGCGCTGGTTAACGGGACTCAAGTGTCAGGACCGTAACACTAGCTTGACGCCACTGCACACCGGCGCGACAAATTCCGCAACTACGGGAGCATTGCCATGGCGGAGGCGTACAACGCCGCTTCCGATCTGATCGGGCGCAATCTCGCGGCCGGGCGGGGGGACAAGACCGCCTTCATCGACGATCGCGGCGCCGTCACCTATGGCGGGCTCGCAATCCTGGTCGACCGCGCCGCCAACGCGCTGCGCACGCTCGGAATCGAGCCGGAGCAGCGCGTCATGCTGTGCATGCTCGACACGATCGACTTTCCGGCCGTGTTCTTGGGCGCGATCAAGGCCGGGCTCGTGCCGGTGCCGGTGAACACGCTCCTTACCGCCGCCGATTACGAGTTCATGTTGAGCGACAGCCGCGCCCGCGCGCTCGTCGTGTCCGACGCGCTTTACGACCGCATCGCGCCGGCGCTGCCGCGCCAGCCCCATCTGCGCCATGTCGTCGTCGCGGGCGGCGCGGGTCGCAGCGGCGCATTGCAACTCTCGGCGCTGTTGGACGCGGCCGAGACCAGCGCCGTCCCGGCGCCGACGACGCGCGACGATGCCTGCTTCTGGCTCTATTCCTCGGGCTCGACCGGCGCGCCCAAGGGCGCCGTGCATCTCCAGTCGCATCTCGTGCTCACCGCCGAGCATTATGCCAAGCCAGTATTGGGCATCGCCGAGAGCGACGTGGTGTTCTCGGTGGCGAAGCTGTTCTTCGCCTACGGGCTCGGCAATTCGCTGACCTTTCCGATGGCGGTGGGCGCGACCAGCGTGCTCTTGGCCGAACGCCCGACCCCGGCGATCGTCGCGCGCATCCTCAAGGAGCATCGCCCGACCATCTTCTACGGCGTGCCGACGTTCTATGCCGCAATGCTGTCGAGTCCGGACTTGCCGGCGCGCGGCGAGACCGCGCTGCGCCGCTGCGTCTCGGCCGGCGAGGCGCTGCCCGAGGAGATCGGACGGCGCTGGAGCGAGCGCTTCGGCGTCGAAATTCTCGACGGGCTGGGCTCGACCGAGATGCTGCACATCTTCCTCAGCAACCGGCCGGGCGCAGTGCGCTATGGCACCAGCGGCGTGCCGTGTCCGGGCTACGAGATCAAGCTGCTCGACGAGGAAGGCAAGCCGGTCGCACCCGGCGAGATCGGCGAGCTGCACGTCGCGGGGCCGACCAGCGCCGCCATGTACTGGGGCAACCGCGAGCGCTCGCAAGGCACGTTCCTCGGGCATTGGACGCGGAGCGGCGACAAATACGTGTGCGATGCCGACGGCTATTACACCTATTGCGGCCGCGCCGACGACATGCTGAAGGTCGGCGGCATCTGGGTCGCGCCGTTCGAGGTCGAGGCGGCGCTGATGACGCATGACGGCGTGCTCGAGGCCGCGGTGGTGGGACATTTCGACGAGCACAGACTGGTGAAGCCGCGCGCCTTCATCGTGCTGAAGCCGGGCGTCGCGCCGTCGCAGGCGCTCGCTGAGGAGCTGCAAACGCACGTGAAGTCGCGGCTCGCGCCTTACAAATATCCGCGCTGGGTCGAGTTCGTGCCTGAGCTGCCCAAGACCGCCACCGGCAAGATCCAGCGCTTCAAGCTACGCGAGAGCGGATAAGGCGCAACGCCGGCGGGAGATTGCTTCGCTCCGCTCGCAATGACACAACCTGTAGCGTCATTGCGAGGAGCGAAGCGACGAAGCAATCTCGCCAAGCTCGCGCCCCCTCACTTCGGCGGATTGCGTTCCTTCCACGGGTCCTTGACGTCGGGGATGGTTTCGAACTCGACGTTGGCGAGCTTGCCGTCCAGCTTCTCGACCTTGCGGATATAGATATTCTCGATCACGTCGCGGGTCGCGGGGTTGATTTCGATGGGGCCGCGCGGGCTGTCCGGGTTTTTCCAGGTGCTTAAGATCGCCATCGCCTTGTCGGCGTCGAACTTGCCGCCGGTCGCCTTGATCACGGCGAAGATCGCCGCCATCGAATCCCAGCCCTGCACGCCGGTGAAATCGGGGAGCGCGTTGGGACCGTAATCGCGCTTCCATGCGGCGACGAAGGCCTGGTTCTGCGGCCGCTTGCCGACCGCGGAATAGCTGCCCGAGGTGATGAGGCCCAAGGTCACGTCGCCCATGTCGGGAAGCTGCTCGTCGGGCACCAGGTCCTGGGTCGAGACCAGCGTGATGCCCTGGCTCGGCAGGTAGAGGTTCTGTACTGCGCGCATCATCGTCACGGCCGAGCCCACCGGGACGAAGATGTAGGCCGTTTGCGGCTTGGCATCGACCATGCGCTGCAGGAATGGCGTGAAGTTGAGGTCGCCGACCGGGAAGCGCGCCTTGCCGAGCATGGTGCCGCCGTTCTCGGTGAAGCCCGCGGCGAACCCGTTCTCGGCATCGACGCCGGGCGCATAGTCCGCGACCAGCGAGAACCCCTTGGTCATGCCCTTCTTGGCCGCCCATTGTCCCATCGGGAATGCCGTCTGCCACAGCGTGAAGGACACGCGCACGACATACGGGCTGAGGCGCGGGATCGCCACGCCGGCGGCGAGCGAGATGACGAACGGCACCTTCGCCTCGGTCACGATCGGCGCGATCGCCATTGCATTGGGCGTCCACACCACGCCGGTCAGGAGTTGCACGTGCTCGCGCGTGACCAGTTCCTGGGCGAGGCGCTTGGCGACATCGGGATTGGGGCCGCCGTCGTCGCGCTCGACGAGATCGATGGTGACGCCCGGCGGCAGGTCCTTCTGATGCTCGTTGAGATAGAGCTTCAGGCCCTTCTCGATCTGCAGGCCCGGCGTCGCATCCGGCCCGGAGAGGGTGAGGATCGCGCCGACCTTGACCGCGTCGGCCGAAGCGGGCGCCGCCAGCGCGATCAATCCGGCGACGATAGTGAGGCCAAGCCGCATGTCGTCCCCCCGCCCTTGTGTTTGCGCCACTATAGGGACCGCGGCGGCGGCGTGCTATGCTCGCGCACGCGACACTGGGAGGCCAGCATGGACGGAGCGAAGCCCGACACCAAGCCCGAGACCAAGGCGCGCGGACCGGCGAAGAGCATGACCTTCGCCCATGTCAGCGTGCCCTGCCGCGACATCGAGGAGGGCAAGGAATTCTATGGCGCGGTGCTGGGCGGCGAGATCCATGTCGACCAGCCGACCTTCGCCTCGTTCCGCCTGGGCGGCGTCGATGTCGGCATCGGCACCGACGGCTGCACCATGATCGGCCCGAGCGCGGAATACCCGCACTTCGCCTTCTTCCTCGGCCCCGACGAGCTGGCGCAGATGAAGGCGTGGCTCACCGAGTGCGGCATCCCGACCTCGAACTACTGGACGAGGCGGGGCATCGAGGCGCTGATGTTCTTCCGCGATCCGTCGGGCAATGTGATCGAGCTTTATTGCGAGCGCGGCTTCAAGGGCGCGGACCAACTCCCCAAGGGTCCGCCGCGCGGCCACGGCACCGCGGTCGACATCGACAGCCTGCGCTACGACCGCTGGAACCGGCCGAGCCGCGCGCGCTGACGCGCATTTGTCGCGAATTGTAGGGAATTTCCCGGCGCATCGGCGCGGCCCGTCAAGCATCCGTTAGCGACCTCGGCGCGAAACTTCCGGCCAAGACCCTCAACGCGCCGGAGCATCGGGCCATGACCGATCTCGTCAATTGCGACCAGGGCGCGAGACGCGTGTTTTCGGGCTCGCGCAAGGCCTTCCTCTTCGCCCTGTGGGCGATTGCGATGCGCTGCTACAATTTCGCCCGCTAAAGCACGATCACGTTGGCGTCCGGCGGCTCGGCGTAGAGCCGCGCCACCAGCGCGGCGCGCCGCGACAGCACGGCGCGCTGGTTGATATAGCCCTTGTCGGTGATCTCGCCCTGATCGATCGAGGGCGGCTCGGCCATCAGCAGCGCATGGTCGATACGCCGCGACGATCCGCCCGCCGTCTCGTTGTGGCGCCGCAATCCGTCGATCACCGCCTGCCGCACCGCCGGCTCGGCGATCAGCGCCGCGAGCGGCGCGGCTGCGCCCAGATGCGGGCACAGCGCGCGGCATCCGGCGAGGCTCGGGAACAGCAGAAGCCCGATCGTGTCGCGGTCGTGGCCGGCGATCACCGCGTCCTCGGCCACCGGTGCCGCCGCAGCGATCGCGGCGATGCGCAAGGCGCCGACCAGCACCCATGTCCCGCTCGAGAGCTTGAAATTCTCGCCGATGCGGCCGTCGAAGACGAGGCCGCGCGACGGATCGGACGGGTCCTCGAGCCGCACCGCGTCGCCGGGACGGTAGAACCCGTCCGCATCGAACGCGGCCTCGGTGAGATCGGGCCGGCGCCAATAGCCCGGCGTGACGTTGGGCCCGCGCACGCGGATCTCGAGCCGGTCGCCCTCGGGCACGAGCTTGATCTCGGTACCGGGATGCGGCAGGCCGATATTGCCGGCGCGCTCCATCGGGTAATGCACGATGGTGGCGCAGGGCGCGGTCTCTGTGGTGCCCCAGGCGGAGACGAAAGCCGGCTTCTCTCCGGTGACCGCCATCGCCACCGACTCGAGCCGCTCCCACAAGGTCTGCGGCAGCGCCGCGCCGGCATAGAGCAGGAGGTCGAGCTCGGCGAAGAAGCGCCGCGCGAGTTCGGGTTCGCGCTCGAGATAATCCAGCAGCAATGCGAAGCCGCGCGGCACGTTGCAATAAAGCGTCGGCGACAACGCGCGCAGATTCTCGACCGTGCGCTCGATGAGGCCCGGCGCGGGCTTGCCGTCGTCGATCCACAAGGTGCCGCCGTTGAACAGGATGAGGTTGAAATTGCTGTTGCCGCCGAAGGTGTGGCTCCACGGCAGCCAGTCCAGCGCCACCGGCGGCCGGTCGGCGAGGAACGGCCAGGCCAGCACGAAGCCGGCCTGGTTCGAGCACAGCATGCGCTGGGTGTTGACCACGCCCTTGGGCTCGCCGGTCGAGCCCGAGGTGAACAGGATCTTCGCCACCGTGTCGGGGCCGACGCGATGGAAGGCGTCCTCGAGCGCCTGGCGCGGCCGGGCCGCGCGCAGCACGCCGAGCGAGGTCGCGTCCATTCCGGCCGGCGGATCGCGCGACACCGCGACCGCGGCGCCCAAGCTCCTGATCTGGCCCTTGATCGCCTCGAGCGCCGGCGCGTAGCGCGCCCCGTCGGCGGCGAACACCAGGCCGGGCGTCAGCTGCTCGGTCACTGATCTGAGCTTGGCGTAGTCGCGCGACACCAGGGAATAAGCAGTCGAGACCGGCGCCACCGGCACGCCGACATACATCGCGCCCAGGGCCAGGAGCGCGTGGTCGATACCGTTGTCGGACAGGATCATCACCGGCCGTTCCGGCCCGAGCCGGCGATCCAGGAGCGCCTGGCCGATGGTGCGCGCGGCATTGTGCGCCTCGTCATAGGTGATGCGGCGCCAGTCCGCGCCTTCCCGCTCGGCCAGGAAGACGCGATGCGGCATCCACGCCGCCCAGCTCGCGAGCTTGTCGCCGATGCGGCGGGCGACGGCGGCCGGCTCCAGCGGCGAGCGCAGGATCATGCCGCCCTCGGCCAGAGGCTCGACTGCGACCCCCGCCTTGGCGAAGCGCGGCAGGCGGCGACCGCCCGCGCCGCTCATCGGCTCCCACCCGGGCAATTCTTCTCGCGCAGCCGCAAAATTCCTCTCCGCCGGTGACCAAACTCACATGGCCCGACAGTAATTCCGGGCCAGACTGTCGCCAACAATCGAACGGCGGAGGGTATCATGGCAGCAGCAGCGGCCCGCCTCTATAGCGAACCCCAGGACGATCGGATCGTGGCCTTCCCCGGCCGCTCTTCCTCCCTCTCGGTCGTGCCCCCCGCCATGCCGAGGTTCAAGCTGCAATGCCATTGGGAGTATTGCGCGGCGGAGCGGCGTCTCGTGCAGGTGTGGGAGATGCGCCCCGAGTGAGGGGCAGCCGCCGGCGACCGCGACCGGCATGAGCGTTGCGCTCGCGGGTTGCCTTCACCGGGCTTCGCTCTAGACTGGCGGTCATGGACTCGCGCATGCACCGCCAGGATCTCTATCCGCCGATCGAGCCCTACACGACCGGTATGCTGGCGCTCGATTCGCATCACACGATGTATTGGGAGCAGTCCGGCAACGCGCACGGCGTGCCGATCCTGTTCCTTCATGGCGGACCCGGCGCGGGCGCGACGCCGACCCACCGTCGCTTCTTCGATCCGAGCTACTACCGCATTGTCGTGTGCGATCAGCGTGGCGCCGGGCGCTCGCTGCCGCTGGGTTCGCTCGTCGACAACACGCTCGCATATCTCATCGCCGATCTGGAGGCGTTGCGCCGTCATCTCGGCATCGATCGCTGGGCCGTGTTCGGCGGCTCGTGGGGCTCGACCCTCTCGCTCGCCTATGCCGAGGCGCATCCGGAGCGCTGCCGCGGGCTGGTTCTGCGTGGCATCTTCCTGTGCCGCAAGTACGAGATCGACTGGTTCCTGCATGGCATGCGCACGGTCTATCCCGAGGCGTGGCGGGCGTTCGCGGGATTCGTTCCCGAGGCCGAGCGCCGCGACCTGCTCGACGCCTATTTCCGCCGCCTGATCGACGCCGACCCGGCAGTCCACATGCCGGCGGCGCGGGCCTGGAGCACCTACGAGGGCGCATGCTCGACCCTGCTGCCGAGCCCCGACACGGTGGCGGCCTTCGGCGAGGATCGCATGGCGCTGGGATTGGCCCGCATCGAGGCGCACTACTTCCGCACCGAGGTGATCCGGCCGGCCGACGATCTGGTCGCCCATGTCGGCCGCATCCGCCATCTCCCCGCGGCGATCGTCCAGGGGCGCTATGACATGGTATGCCCGATCGTCAGCGCCGACGAACTGGCGCGCGCCTGGCCCGAGGCCGAATATGTCGTCGTCGCCGACGCCGGCCATTCCGCGATGGAGCCTGGCATCCGCAGCCAGCTCGTCGCCGCCACCGAGCGGCTGAAAAAGAAATTCTGACGCCGCTTCTTGCCAGAATCGCAGCCGGCCCCCAAGATGGCCGCGGCGCGGGGAAAGACCAACGGGGGAACCACATGCCACGGGTGAGAGACGCCGTCGCCGCGGCGATGGTCGCGGCGGCCTTGGGTATGCCGTCGCTCGCGCTGGCCGACGATCCCCCTCTCGTCGCCGTGGGCGCCGGCGACATCGATTTCGACCACAAGGAGCCCGCGGCCGAGCTGCGCGCCGAATACCGCTTCCAGCAAGGCTTCTTCTTCATCAAGCCGACGGTGGGCGCGTTCGGCACCAGCCGGCGGTCGGTCTATGTCTATGGCGGCCTGCGCGCCGACCTCATCTTCTTCGACCACTATGTGCTGATGCCGAACGCGGCGGTCGGGTATTTCGATCGCGGCAACGGCAAGGATCTGGGCTCGCACATCGAATTCAAGACCGGCGCCGAATTCGCCTGGCGCTTCGACAACGCGGCGCGGCTCGGCCTCGCCTTCGACCACATCTCGAACGCCGGCATCACCAAGCGCAATCCCGGCACCGAGCAGCTCCTGCTGATGCTGTCCTGGCCGCTGAACTGGTAGGCCGAGGGTTAACGACCCGGTTAACCGGCGCTCAACCTGCGCCTGCTAGGCTCGGCGCCCAAACGGCGGTTGCAAGGACATTGGGCGTGCAGCAGGACGATCGCTACGTGCTGGTGGTCGACGATTACGGCACCATGCGGCGCATCATGCGCAACCTCCTCGCCGAGATCGGCATCACCAATGTCGAGGAGGCCGAGGACGGAAGGAGCGCGCTCAAGAAGCTGCGCGAACGCCCGTTCGACCTCGTCATCTCGGACTGGAACATGATGCCGATGTCGGGCCTCGACCTGTTGCGAATCGTGCGCGCCGACGACGATCTGAAGCACCTGCCCTTCATCATGATCACCGCCGTCAACCTGGTCGAGAACGTGGTCGCCGCCAAAGAGGTCGGCGTCAACGGCTACATCGTCAAGCCGTTCTCTTCCGGCACGCTGAAGAAGCGCATCGACAGCGTGCTCGGCGCGGCCTCGGCCTAGAGCGCGTTCGCCTCGCCGCCCTCGACCATGATGGTCTCGACCTCGCCGGCGCCGTTGCGGCGGAAGGCGGCGGCCGCGTCGTAGTCCTGGGACGTGAAGCAGGCGACGCCCTGCTCAAAGGTCGGGAATTCGATCACGACGAAGCGATGGAATTTCTGCGGCCCCTCCATGATGCGGTGGCGGCCGCCGCGCGCCAGCACCTTGCCGCCGAAGCGGGCGATGATGGCGGGCACACGGTCGGCGTATTTCTTGTACTCGACCGGATCGATGACCCTCGCACGCGCGACCCAATAGGCAGGCATCGCCCTCTCCTCCGCCGTTTCCCGCGCGAGGTTAGCAGCCTCTCGCCGCCGCCGCGCGTCGCGGTTGACACGGGCGCGCCCGAACGTCTGTTATCGCCGCCATGACGGCGCCCAGCTATGACGAGATGGTCGCGCGAGCGCGGGCGCTGGTGCCGACGCTCGTCGCGCGCGCACGCGAGGCCGAAACGTTGCGGCGGCTGCCGGACGCGACCATCGCCGATCTCCGCGACAGCGGACTCTTCACCGCCTTCCGCCCGGCCCGCCACGGCGGCGCGGAGGTACCGTTCCGCGCCGTCATCGAGCTGGGCGCGATCCTGGCGAGCGGCTGCGCCTCGACCTCGTGGGTCTACAACAATCTCGTCAGCCACAACTGGCTCTTGGGCTATTGGCCGCAACGCGCCCAGGACGAGATCTGGGACGACGATCCCGACACGCTGATCGGCTCCGGCCTGGTCATGGCCGAAGGCGAGGTGAAGAGGGAGCCGGGCGGATGGCGCATTGCCGGCCGCTGGCCCTTCTCGAGCGGCATCGATCCGGTGACCTGGGTGATGCTCGGCGGCCGCGTCGCGCGCGCGGACGGCGGCGCACCCGAGCCGCATCTCTTTCTCGTGCCGCGCGCGGATTATCGCGTGATCGACACCTGGCATGCGATGGGCCTCGCCGGCACCGGGAGCAAGGACGTGGCGGTCGCCGAGGCATTCGTCCCGGCGCATCGCGGCATCGCGGTCGCCATCGGCGCGGGCGGGCCGCATCCCGGCAGCGCCATCAATCCCGGTCCGCTTTATCGCCTGCCGTGGTATCCGGTGTTCTCGTTCGTCAATGCCGGCACGCCGCTCGGCATCGCGATGGGCGCGGTGCGCGATTTCGGCGCCGCGATCCGCGCCCGCGCCGCGACATATTCGGGCCGGGCGCTGGCCGATCTGGCAACGCAGCAGCTCAGGCTGGCCGAGGCCGCGACCTTGGTCGATGCCGCCGAGACGGTGCTGCTCAAGGATTGCGACGAGGCCATGGCGCTGGCCGAGGCGGGTAAGGTTCCAGCGCTCCTCGACCGCGCGCGGTGGCGGCGCGACGGGGCCTACGCTTCCCAACTCGCCGCGCGCGCCGTGGACATCGTCTTCGCCGGCGCCGGCGGCAGCGCCATCCATGAAGCCCATCCGCTGCAGCGCGCGTTCCGCGACATCCACGCGGCCAACGGTCATATCGGCGTGAGCTGGGATTTGAACGGCGCCATCTATGGTCGCGTCGCGCTCGGGCTGGCCCCGGAATTTCCCCTCTGAGCGGCGCCCGGCGACGCGGAAAGCCATGTGCTTACAAGATTTTAACTGTTGCGCCCGGGAGCGGCTGCGCTAAGGTCCCGGCCCGGCCGTCCGAATGAAGAGAAGCCGCCGCGCCTGCCTGATCGAGCGGCTCGACCGGGCGTTGGACCGCAGAGGGAGATCCGCCACGATGCATCGCGCATTCCGGTTCCTGGGCGCATTGTCGTTTCTGGCGCTGGTCGCGGCCGCGCCGCCCCCGCGCGCCGCCGAGCCGACCGCCGCCACCGCGCCGGCGCACATCAAGGGCCTGTGGCTCACCACCGATTATCCTTCCGTCGCCGCCCGCGCGGGAGAGACCACGACCATCAAGATGAAGCTCCAGAACGTCGACCTGGCGCCCGAGCGCGTCCAGCTCAGCCTCGACGGCGTGCCCGCGGGCTGGAGCGCCGTCATCCTCGGCGGCAGCACGCCGGTCGCGGCGGCGATGCCGGCGACCAACGACAACGTGCCGCTGAGCCTGCGCGTCGACGTCCCCGCCAACGCGCCGGCGGGAACGCTGCATCTCATCGTCCACGCCAAGTCGGGCGCCGCCAGCGCCGATCTCCCGATCGACATCGCGACCGGCCAGGACCTTCCCGCCCAGCTCGCCATCAAGCCCAAGCTTCCCTCGCTCAACGGCACGCCGACGACCAGCTTCGAGTTCCAGTTCACCGTCACCAACCAGAGCGACAAGGATCTCTTGGTGAAGGTCGCGGCGAAGGCGCCGCAGGGCTTCCAGACCTCGTTCATGGAGGCCTACGGCACGCAGGAGCTGAGCTCGATCCCGATCGAGGCGGGCAAGGACAAGGACCTCAAGGTCAAGGTGACGCCGCCCGCCAACGTGACCGCCGGCGATTATCCGGTCGCGGTCCAGGCCTCGGCCGAGGGCGCCGCGGCCGAGACGCAGATGCAGATGTCGATCACCGGCGTATCGAAGCTCAAGATCAGCGGCGAGGAGGACCGCCTCAACGCCGAGGCCGAGGCCGGCGCGACCACGCCCATCAAGCTCACCGTTCAGAACACCGGCAGCGCGCCCGCTACCGACGTCGAGCTGAGCGCGTCGCCGCCGTCGTCGTGGAAAGTGACGTTCCAGCCCGACAAGATCGACACGCTGGCGCCCAACCAGAAGCGCGACGTCCAGGCCCTGCTCACGCCGTCGTCCAAGGCGATCGCGGGCGACTACATGACCACGTTCCGCGCCAACGGCAAGGGCGATTCGAGCTCCGCCGACTTCCGCATCACGGTCGCGACCTCGAGCATGTGGGGCATGGTCGGCATCGGCATCATCGCCATCGCCTTTCTGGTGCTGATCGGCGCGGTGGCGCGCTTCGGACGGCGATGAACGACCTGGTCATCAACGCCACCGGTCTGCGCAAGCGCTACGGCTCGGTCGCGGCCGTCGACGGCATCGACTTGGCGATAAGGCGCGGCGAGATTTTCGGCCTGCTCGGCCCCAACGGCGCCGGCAAGACCACCACCCTCCTCATGCTCCTGGGCCTCACCGAGGTCAGCGAGGGCACCATCGAGGTGGGCGGCTTTGATCCGGCGCACGATCCGCTCGAGGTGAAACGCCGCATCGGCTATCTCCCAGATTCGGTCGGCTTCTACGACAATCTCACGGCGAAGCAGAATCTCCGCTACACCGGGCGGCTCGCGGGTTTCCCTCGCGCCCAGCTCGACAAGCGCATCGCCGAGGGACTGGACCGGGTCGGCCTCGCCGATGTGGGCGACCATCGCGTCGGCACATATTCGCGCGGCATGAAGCAGCGGCTGGGGCTGGCCGAGGTTCTCATGAAGGGCGCCGAGGTCGCTATCCTCGACGAGCCCACCTCCGGCCTCGATCCTGAGGCGACATTCGAGCTCCTGGAGATGATCCGCACCATGAAGGCGGACGGCACCGCGGTGCTGATCTCGTCGCATTTGCTCGACCGGGTGCAGGCGGTGTGCGACCGGGTCGCGCTGTTCAACGCCGGCAAGATCGTGCTGCAGGGCACCGTACCGGAACTGGCGCAGCGCGTGCTTGGCGGCGGCTATATCTACGAAGTCGAGGCCGATGGCGGCGAGATCGAGCATTTGCTCGCCGCCGTTCCCGGCGCACGGCAGGTGACGCGGACCTTCCTGGGGTTCCGCATCCTCGCCGATCGCGACATCCGCGGCGATCTGGCGCGCGCGGTGGTCGCCTCGGGCGCGGCACTATTGAAGCTCGCCGACCAGGAACCGAGTCTCGACACCGTTTATCGCCATTATTTCGAGAGCCACCCCCATGGCCTCGAGAGCCACGCCCATGGCACGGCGTAGCGGCTCCGCCTTCACCGGCTCGGGCACGGTGTTCCTCAAGGAATTCGCCGATCATTTGGGCGGCGCACGGGTCCAAGTGATCGAGTGGCTGATCATCCTTACCGGCGCGGGCGCGGTCTATACCGCGATCCAGGATCTGAAATCGACTACCGGCCAGGACCCGTTCCTGTTCCTGCGGCTGTTCACCCAGGCGCGCGATCCGCTGCCGTCCTTCGTGCTGGTGCTGGATTTCCTGATCCCGCTCATTGCCATCGGCTTGGCGTTCGACAGCGTCAACGGCGAGTTCAACCGCCGCACCCTATCGCGCCTCCTCGCGCAACCCATCTATCGCGACGCGCTGCTGCTGGGCAAGTTTCTGGGCGGACTCGCGGCGATCGCGGTGGCGCTGTTCACGCTGTGGCTGCTGGTGATGGGGCTTGGCCTCCTGACCCTGGGCGTGCCGCCTTCGGGCGAAGAGGTGCTGCGCGGCTTGGCTTTCCTGGTGATCGCGATCGCCTATGGCGGCGTGTGGTTGGCGGTGGCGATGCTGTGCTCGGTGCTGTTCCGCTCGGCCGCGACCTCGGCGCTGGCGGCGCTGGGCCTGTGGCTCCTGGTCAGCGTGCTGTGGCCGCAGGTGGTGCAGTTCATCAGCACCGAGGTCCATCCGCCGACCGCCATCCAGCTCCTCTTCTCGCAACCCAATCCCGACCAGCTCCAACTGCAGCAGACGCTGTCGCGGCTGTCGCCGAGCACGCTCTTCGGCGAATCGGTGCTGGGCATCCTGCATCCGACGACGCGCTCCCTGGGCCTCGTCTTCATGTCGCAGCTCGAAGGCGCGGTGATGGGCACGCCGCTGCCGCTGGCGCAAAGCCTGCTCCTGGTGTGGCCGCAGGTCACGGGCCTCATCGCCGGAGCGATCATCCTGTTCGTCATCGCCTACGTCGTGTTCCAGCGCCAGGAGGTCAGGGCGTAGGGTCATCGCACGCAAGGAGGACCGCGGCCCATGCCCAAGTCGATTGAACACCTGCACTGGCCCGACGCGCCGGACATGTGGATGCCCTACGCGCCGGCGATCAAGGTGCGTGGCGGCGCCACCGTCTATCTCGCCGGCGTCACCGCGGCGCCTGTCTATCACCACCATCCGCACCGGCCCGAGGAATTCGACGCCATGCCGCGCGACATGGCGGGGCAGGCGCGCGCCGCGCTGGAAAACCTGAAGCGCGGCCTCGCGGCGGTGGGCGCGAGCTTCGCCGACATCGTGACCGCCGACCGGTTCGTGACCGACCTCACCGACCAGGACGCGCTCAACCGCGTGTGGGGCGAGTATTTCGGCGCCGCCAAGCCAGCCACCACCACGGTCCAGGTGGTGCGGCTCGCCACCGACCCGCGCTGCCTCGTCGAGATCAACGCCATCGCGGTGATCGACTGATCCTTTCGTGGTAGCATGGCGGGGCCATGAGCGCGCCCCGCAAGCTCGCCGCCATCCTCGCCGCCGACGTGGTCGGCTATAGCCGGCTCACCGCCGCCGATGAGGAAGGCACGATCGCGCGATTGAAGGCGCTGCGCCGCGAGCTCATCGATCCCTCGATCGCCGCCCATCGCGGCCGCATCGTCAAGACCACCGGCGACGGCATGCTGGTCGAGTTCGCGAGCGTGGTGGACGCGGTGCGCAATGCGGTCGAGAGCCAGCTCGGCATGGCGGAGCGGAACCGGCCGTTCCCGCCCGAGCAGCGCATCGAGTTCCGGGTCGGCATCAATCTCGGCGACGTGGTGGTCGAGGGCGACGACCTGTTGGGCGACGGCGTCAACGTTGCGGCACGTCTCGAAGGGATCGCGCCGCCTGGCGGCATCGTCCTGTCGCTCGCGGCGTGGCAGCAGGTCGAGGGCAAGATCGATCTCGCGGTCGAGGATCTGGGCGAGCAGAACCTCAAGAACATCGTCCGGCCGGTGCGCGCCTGCCGGATCGTGCTCGGAGCGCCCGGTCCCGCGAATGCAGCGCCGGCTTCCCCAGCCGCGCCGCGCCTTTCGATCGTGGTGTTGCCCTTCGCGAGCATGTCGGACAATGCGGCCGAGGATTACTTCGCCGACGGCATCACCGAGGACATCACCACCGACCTGTCGCGCATCCCGGACAGCTTCGTCATCGCCCGCAACACCGCCTTCACCTACAAGGGAAAATCGGCCGACGCCAAGCAGGTCGGTCGCGAATTGGGCGTGCGCTACGTGCTCGAAGGCAGCGTTCGGCGCAGCGGCAGCCGGGTCCGCGCCAACGTGCAGCTGATCGACGCCGAAAGCGGCGCGCATCTCTTCGCCGAGCGCTTCGATTGCGACCGCGCGGACCTGATGGATTTGCAGGACGAGACCACCGCGCGCATCGCCGGCGCCATCGGCGCGCAATTGATCGACGCCGAGAGCCGGCGCTCGCTCAAGGAGCGGCCCACCAACCCCGACGCCGTCGATCTCACCATGCGCGGCTGGTCCGTGCTGCACCGCGCGCCGTCGCGCGAGTCGCTGGCCGAGGCGCGCGCGCTGTTCGAGCGGGCGCTGGCTCTGGACGATCGCGCGACAGATGCCGTGATCGGGTTGGCCTACAGCTACGCCCGAGCGGTCAATTCCGGTTTCACCGAAACCCGGGATGTCGATCTGGCTCGGGCGACGGAGCTGGTGGCGCGTGCCCTGCGGTTCACGCCCGAGCGGGCAACGGCGCATTGGGTCCACGGCGTCGTGCTTCGCGCACTGAAACGGTTCGATGAGGCGGCTGCCGCATTCGAGCAAGCGATCGCGCTCGATCGCAATTTCGCTCCGGCTTATGGCTCGCTCGGCGATCTCGTGACGTGGCTCGGAAGGCCCGAGGAGACCATCCGCCTCAACGAGCAGGCGATGCGATTGAGCCCGCGCGATCCACTAGTCGGCAATTGGCAATTTGATATCGGCGTCGCCCACTTCTATATGCGAGACGACGAGCAGACGGTGAAATGGCTGCTGCGAGCGCGTACATCCAATCCGCAATTACCTTTGGTTCCGGCACTGCTCGCCGGCGTTTTAGCGCATCAGGGTAAGCTCGACTTGGCGCAGGCCGAGCTAACGAAGGCACTACAATTGTCGCCGTGGGTAACCTCGATCGCCAGCATCCGTAGGGTCATGCCGGCGACCGATCCGCAAATGCGAGCGAGGGATGAAGAATATCTTTCCACTCTCAGGCTCCTAGGCATGCCCGACGAATGACCAGCGCCGCTTCGCCGCACGTGCGGATGCGGAGCGCGCCCGTCGAGCACCGTTGACAGCGCGAGCAATCCGCACGAAAATTCCAACTGGTTGGAAATTCAGACCGGTATGGCGATGATCACCATCGGCGCGTTTGAAGCGAAGACGAACCTTTCAAAGCTGCTCGACCGGGTTGCCTCGGGCGAAGAAGTGGTCATTACCCGACACGGAAAGCCGGTCGCCCGTCTCGTCGCGCCGGAGCGATTCGACCGGGCGAGAGCCAAGGCAGCGGCGGAAAAGCTCAAGGCGTTGAGCAAGACGACGACCCTGGGCGGGATTTCCTGGAAGGCGCTGCGCGACGAGGGGCGCCGGTGAGCGCCATCGCGCTCGATGCGTCCGCGGCGATCGCGTGGTGTTTCAAGGACGAGGCTTCGCCGCGATCCTATGCTCTCCTCGATCGCGTGCAGGCCGAAGGCGCCGTAGTCCCTGGACTCTGGCATCTGGAGCTCGGCAACGTCCTCCTTCAGGCGGAACGGCGCGGGCGGATCGGCGGCGCCGATGCCGCAATGCGGCTGGAGCTGATCGCGAGTCTTCCGATAGAGGTTGACCGCGAGACGGTCGCCCGGGCCTTGCGGGAAATCCTCGCTCTTGCTCGCGGCGAAGGTCTGACGACCTACGATGCCGCCTACCTCGAAGTTGCCGTGCGCCGTGGCGTGCCGCTGGCCACGAAGGATGCCGCGCTCGTGCGCGCCGCCAAGCGATTGGGCGTTACGACGCTGCCGTTCTGACGCCTATTTCGCCACGTTGAGCTCGCGCTCCAATTTGTCCAATGTCGCCATCGCCGGCAGGCATTGGGCGAGCGAGGCATTGGGCTCGCGCTTTTCCTTGATGGCGGCGAAGAATTCGCGGTCCTCGAGCTCGATCCCGTTCATCGACACGTCGACCTTGGAGAGATCGATCTTGGCGCTGTCGCCGTCCGAGAGGTCGTCGTAATAGGCGAGATACGTGCCGTTGTCGCAGATGTAGCGGAAGAACGAGCCGAACGGCCCCTTGTTGTTGAAGCTCAGCGACAAGGTCAGGATCGCGCCCGACGGCACTTTGAGCATGATGCTCATGTCCATGGCGATCTTGAGCTCGGGGTGCATCGGGCCCTGGATCGCGTGCGCGATCGAGGGCTTCTCGCCGGTCTGGTACATGAAGAGATCGACCGTGTGGCAGGCGTGGTGCCACAGCAAATGGTCGGTCCAGCTGCGCGCCTGGCCGGCCGCGTTCATGTTGGTGCGGCGGAAGAAATAGGTCTGCACGTCCATCTGCTGAATCTTGAGCTCGCCGGCCTTGATCTTCTTGTGGACGTATTGGTGGCTCGGATTGAAGCGTCGGACATGGCCGCCCATGGCGATGACGCCGGTTTCCTTCTGGACGCGCAGCAGCCGCTCGCTGTCGGCGATCGAGTCGGCGATCGGGATTTCGATCAGCACGTGCTTCCCCGCGCGCATGCACATCTCGCCCTGATCGGCGTGGATTTGCGTCGGGCTAGTGATGATGACGGCCTCGACGCTGGGCTGCTTGATGCTTTCGGCGAGGTCGCCGGTCCAGTGCGGGATTTTCCACTTCTTGGCGAAGGCCTCGGTCGATTCGCGCCGCCCGCCGGCGAGGCTCACAACCTCGATGCCGGGGATGTTCTGCACCGCCTCCATGTGCCGCGCGCCGAAGGCGCCTTGTCCCGCGAGTGCGATCTTCATGTCTTGTCTCCCCTCGTGCCGATCACGCCGCGCGCTTGTTCTCGAGGATCATGTGCCCGACCGCCGTGTTCGACGCGGGCACGTGGTAGAAGCGGTAAATCTCCTTCGCATCCGCCTCGAGCGCGCCGCGCATGATGAGCCACATCACCAGCTCGATCCCCTCCGAGCCTGCCTCGCGCACATATTCGACATGCTCGATCCGGGTCAGGGCCTCGGGGTCGGTCGCGAACTTGTCGAGGAAGCGCGCGTCGAACTCCTTGTTGATGAGGCCGGCGCGCGGGCCCTGGAGCTGATGCGACATGCCGCCGGTCCCGAACACCACGACGCGAAGATCGGCGTCGAACGATTCGATCGCCTTGCGGATCGCCTTGCCGAACATGAAGCAGCGATGCCCCGTGGGCGGCGGATACTGGATCACGTTGACGCACAGCGGAATGACCGGGCACGGCCATTCCTTGGGCTGCCCGCACAACAGCGACAGCGGCACGGTGAGCCCGTGATCCACTTCCATCTTGTTGACGATGGTGATGTCGAACTCGTCGAGGATGACGGACTGCGCGATGTGCCAGGCGAGATCGGGATGGCCCTTGACCGCCGGCACCGGACGCGGCCCCCAGCCCTCGTCGGCGATGGCGAAATCCTCGGCGCAGCCCAAGGCGAAGGTCGGGATGATCTCGAGCGAGAAAGCCGAGGCGTGATCGTTGTAGACGAGAAGCACCACGTCGGGCTTGGTCGCCGCCATCCATTCCTTGGAGCGCTCGTAGCCCTTGAAAAGCGGCTGCCAGTAGGGGTCCGTCATCCGGCCGCGGTCGATGGCCGCGCCGATCGCCGGTACGTGCGAGGTGGCGACGCCGCCGACGATCCTAGCCACGGGCCCACTCCTTCTTGCTGCGATTGCCCTTGGGCGGCCGGCCGCCGCCGATCATCATCTGCAGGTACTCCTCCTGGGTCGAGCCGGTCATCAGCGCGGCCAGATTCTGGAAGGTGAGGCCGTCGGTCGCGCCCAGCTTCGAGGTGTAATAGATGTTGCCGCCAAGACGCAGCATCCCGTTCCAGTCGCGCGTCCGCACCGCCTTCTTCTGCTCCGCCGTCATCGGGAATTGCGCGAGATAGGCGTCCTCGTCGCGCTTGAAGGCCTCGCGGTTCTCCGCCTTCATCAGCGACATGCAGAACATGTTGAGGTGATAGCCCATGCGCGAACGCCTGGCGTCGAAGAGGGTTGTGCCGGGAATGTCGTCGAATTGGGCCGCGGTCTCGGCGTCGTCCATGGCCGGAACTCCTCAATTCGCCCAGTAGAGCCGCATCGGATTGTCGACCAGCAGCGCCTTCTGCTGCGCCGCGGAAGGCGCGAATTTCGGGATCATGTCGACAAGCTGCCCGTCGTCCGGGACGTGCGTCACCATGTTGGGATGGGGCCAGTCGGTGCCCCACAGCACGCGGTCGGGAAAGGCCTCGACCAATGCCCGCGCGAACGGCACCACGTCGTCATAAGGCGGCCCCTGGGCCGAGATGCGCTCGGGGCAAGTGACCTTGACCCAGATGTTGGGCATCGCGGCGACGAGCGCGAGGAAGCGGCGGAAGTCGGGATGATCCGCGCCCTTCTTCGCGTCGGGCACCGCCATGTGGTCGAGCACGATGGTGGTCGGCAACGCCTTCAGGAACGGCGTGATGGTGTCGAGCGAGGGCGCCTCGAAATAGACGACGGTGTGCCAGCCCATGCGCTTGATGCGCTCGGCGATGCCGAGATAGACCTCGTGCGGGGTCGCATCCACGAGGCGCGGCAGAAAATTGAAGCGCACGCCGCGCACGCCGGCGCGGTCGAGCGCCGCCAGCTCGCCGTCGGAAATTTTGGGCGACACCACGGCGACGCCGCGCGCCTCGCCGTTCGAGGTCTCGAGCGCATCGACCAGAGCGCGATTGTCGCTGCCGTGGCAGCTCGCCTGGACGATGACGTTGCGCGCGAATCCCAAAAAGCGTCGCAGCTCGATCAGCTTCTCCTTGGACGCGTCGCACGGCGTGTATTTGCGCTCGGGCGCATAGGGAAATTTCGCCTCCGGTCCGAACACGTGGCAATGCGCATCGACCGCGCCGGGCGGCGGCCGGAAGCGCGGCTTCGACGGGTTGGGATGGAAGGGGAGGTAATTGGCGTCCATGAGCCTGCCTTTCGAGCGCAATCTATAGCGTCCCGGCGCCGCGCTCGCCAGAGAGCCGAAGCCCCTTGCCTCGCGCGGACGCGCCAGCCACAGTGCGCGCCAAATCCGGATCGAGGGAGAGACCCATGGCGCCCCGCACCACACCGCCGTTCCGCGCCGATCACGTTGGCAGCTTGCTGCGGCCGCAGAAGCTGCTCGAGGCGCGCGAGCGCCGGAAGGCCAACGCCATCACCGCCCAGGAGCTGACCCGTGTCGAGGACGATTCGATCCGCGACGCGATCAAGCTGCAGGAGGAGCTCGGGCTCGAGGCCATCACCGACGGCGAGTTCCGCCGCACCTTCTGGCATCTCGACTTCCTCGAGCAGTTCCAGAACGTCACCGTCATCCCGCCGCGGATCAAGGCGCGCTTCCACACCCACGAGGGCGACATCGAGTTCGCGCCGCCGGGCCTGCGCATCGACGGCAAGCTGGGGCGGCCGCACGGCATCTTCGTCGACCATTTCAAGTTCGTGAAGGCCGCCACCACTAAGACCGCGAAGCAGACCATTCCGTCGCCCAGCAACATGCATTTCCGCGGCGGTCGCGGCGCGATCGACGCCAAGGCCTATCCCGACATGGCCGGGTTCTATGACGACTTGGCCCGCGTCTACAGCGAGGAGGTGAAGGACCTTGGCGCCGCCGGCTGCCGCTACCTGCAGATCGACGAGGTCAATTTCGCCTATCTGTGCGACCCCAAGCTGCGCGAGCAGGTGAAGACGATCGGCGAGGACCCGGCCGCCCTGCCGCGCACCTACGCCAAGCTGCTCAACGAATCGATCGCGACCAAGCCTCGGGACATGGTGGTGTCGATGCATCTCTGCCGCGGCAATTTCCAGAGCGCGTGGGTGGCCGAGGGCGGCTACGATCCCGTGGCCGAAGTGCTGTTCAACGAGGTCGATGTCGACGCGTATTTCCTCGAATACGACGATCCGCGCTCGGGCGACTTCAAGCCGCTGCGCTACCTGCCCAAGGGCAAGACCGTCGTCCTGGGCCTCGTCTCCAGCAAGCTCGCCGCGCTCGAGAGCAAGGACGATCTCAAGCGCCGCATCGACGAAGCCGCGCGCTATGCGCCATTGGACCAGCTCTGCCTGTCGCCGCAATGCGGCTTTTCGAGCACGGTCGAGGGCAACAAGATCACGCTCGACGACGAGAAGAGGAAAATCCGTCTCGTCGTCGAGACCGCGCGCGAGGTGTGGGGCTGAGGCGCGCCGACGCGCGCTTTTGACGCATGCGGCGTCAGAATCCTGCAACGCCGCTGCCACTCGCCCGTAATCCACCGCACATAGGCTTCGCGTTCTCGAAGGACGAGAACCGAAGGGCCTCGAATGTCGGTGAATTACCGCCTTTTCTGCGGCGCCGCCGCATGCGCGCTCGCGGTCGGATGCGTCGCATCCCGCGCGCAAACGCCGCAGGTCAATGCCGCAATCCAGCAGCTTCAGCAACAGATCGAGCAAATGCAGCAGCAACTTCAGTCGCTGCAGACCCAAGTGACCGCCCAGGCGCAGCAGCCGCCGGCATCCGCGCCGGCGCCGGCATCGGGCCCGCATGTAACGCAATCCGGCGGCAACCGGTTCGGCCTCGAGAGCGGCGACGGACAGTATTCGATCGCCCTCACCGGCCGGCTCCATTTCGACGTCGGCGGATACACCAACTACCATCAAGATTCCCACGCCACCGCGCCGTCCGATCTCAATGCCGGCATCAACGCGCGCCGGGCGCGGCTCGGTGTAATCGGCAAGTTCGCCGGCGATTGGAACTATGCCTTCGTCTACGATTTGGGCGGCTCCTCCGACGGCTTCGACGTCACCAACCCGTCGGGCGGCGGCGGCCTCGGCGTCTCGGGCGGGTTTCTCGCCGGGATCGAGAACGCCTACGTGACCTACAACGGGCTCAACAATCCGAAATCCGCGGTCCCGCTCGCGTTCGATTTCGGCTACCAGGATACGCCCTTTACGCTCGACGAAGCGACCAGCTCCAACGACATCATGTTCATGGAGCGCGCCTCCTCGCAGGTTGTCGCCACCGCGTTCGGCTCGGGCGACAACCGCTCGGCCTTCGGCGTGCGATCGAACGACGCACGCTACTGGGCGGGGGTCTATGTGACGGGTCCAACATCCGGCTCCGCGCACAATGTCGGCGAGCCGCTGGCCATGTTCGGACGGTTCACCTATCAGGCGTTGCAGGCGCCCGACTATTCGCTGCATTTCGGCGTCGATCTCGAAGGACTGTTGAAGCCGGCGAACGTCACGACGACGGCCGCGGGCGCGGCGCCGGGGACGATCAGCGCGAGCCTCAGGACGCTCAGTCTCAGCGACCGACCCGAATTGCGCATCGATCCGTCGACACTGCTTGCCACAGGCACCATCGGCACCGCCGCCAATCCCGTCACCGGCGGTTCCGTCTTCGGCGCGGAGACGGCCGGCGGATACCAGAACCTCTTCTTCCAGAGCGAAGGCTTCAATTACCGTGTGACGCGCGCGGGCCTTCCGGACAACACGTTCTGGGGCGGCTATCTCGAGGGCAGCTGGACCATCACCGGCGAGCACCGCACCTACAATCCCGGGAGCGGCGCCTATACCGGCATTAATCCGGCGCATCCCTTGTCGATCTCGGCCGGAACCTGGGGCGCCCTCGAGCTCGCCGCGCGCGCGAGCTACATCAGCCTCAGCGACAATTTCAACCCGATCGCCGTCGCCGGCAAATCCAACTCCGTCGAAGGCGGGCGCCAGACGATCTATACGATGGGCTTGAACTGGTACCTCAACCCGAACATGCGCCTCATGTTCGACTGGCTGCATGGCACGGTGAAGAAACAGGCTGCCACGCCCATCGCGCCACAGACAGGCGCCAATTTCGACGCCGTGGCGATGCGCGCGCAGGTCGCCTTCTAGCCACGCGAGGAGCGCTCGGCGTCGACCCGAACAGCGCTCGCCGCGCTTCCCCCTTCGATCTTTATCGCCGAGTCTCTCTGTGATAGAGAGGCGGTGTCAAACGATGCGCGTTGGAGGGGGATAATGCTGGATCGTAGTCTGCCGCTTGCCGCGGCCGCCGCCGCTTTGGTCGCGAGCCTTGCGTTCGCACCGGTCGCCAAGGCCGACGAGACGCCGCTCGAACGCGGCACCTATCTCATGCGCAGCGTCGTCGCCTGCGGCAATTGCCACACGCCCAAGGGGCCCAGCGGGCGGGCGATCGCCGACAAGGAGCTCGCGGGCGGCCAGGAATTCGACGCGCCGATCTTCCATGCGGTGGCGCCCAACATCACGCCGGACAAGGACACCGGCATCGGCAAATGGACCGACGACCAGATCGTCAACGCGATCCGCAACGGCAAGCGGCCGGACGGGACCACCATCGGCCCGCCGATGCCGATCGCCTTCTACCGCGGCATGTCCGACACCGACGTGCACGCGATCGTGGCCTATCTGCGCAGCGTCAAGCCGGTCGCCAACAAGGTCGAAAAATCGACCTTCAAGATCCCGCTGCCGCCGGGCTATGGCCCGGTGGTGACCCACGTCGCCGACGTGCCGCGCACCGACAAGGTGGCCTACGGCAAATATCTCGCCACCGGCCTCGGCCACTGCATGGACTGCCACACGCCGCAGGTCGAGGGCCGCAGCGACATGACGCGCATGGGCGCGGGCGGCAACCAGTTCGAGTCGCCGATCGGCGGCATTATCGTCTCGGCCAATCTGACGCCGGGCAATCCCAGCGGCATCGCCGGCTGGACCGACGATCAGGTCAAGACCGCGATCACCAAGGGCGAGCGTCCCGACCGGCCGCTGGTGCGGCTCATGGCCTTCGACTGGTATCAGACCATGTCGCAGCCGGACCTCGACGCGCTGGTCGCGTTCCTGCGGACATTGAAGCCGGTGCCGACGAAGTAGCGCCGCCGCCGCAGCGGCACCCCCTCCCTCGGATGGGGAAGGGGCTGGGGGCGGATTTTCTGATAGGCTCCTCCCACCGCCCGGCGCAACGCGGCGGAACCATGGGAGGAGGCCACCATGTCGGGCAGCTTCGCAGGCCCCGCCGACTATCAGATCGCGGCCCGGATCGAGCGCCTGCCGATCTCGGCTTGGCACGCGCGCATCGGCGTCGTCGTCTGCGCCGGGTTCTTCTTCGACGCCTTCGACATCATGACCCTGGCCTATGCGCTGCCGGTGCTGGTGGGACGCTGGCATCTTGCACCGGGCGAGATCGGCACCGCGATCTCGATCGGATTCATCGGCCAGATCTTCGGCGCGCTGTTCTTCGGCTGGCTGGCCGAGAAGAAGGGCCGCGTGCCGTCGGCCGTCGCCACCGTCTTGCTCTATGCGCTGATGAGCCTCGCCTGCGCCTTTGCGTGGAACCTGCCGTCGATGATGGTCATGCGCTTCATCCAGGGTTGGGGCATCGGCGGCACCATCCCGGTGCTGGCGACCTATATCAACGAGTTCGCGAATTCGCGCCGACGCGGGCGTTTCGTGCTGTGCTACCAGTGCGCCTTCTCGATCGGCCTGCCGATGACGGCCTGGATCGGCAACTGGGTGGTGCCGCATCTCGGCTGGGAATGGATGTTCATCATCGGCGCGCTGCCGGCGCTCATCGTGCTGCCGATGGCGCGCATGCTGCCGGAGAGCCCGCGCTGGCTCGCCAATCACGGCCGCAACGAGGAGGCCAACCGGGTCCTGGCGCGGATCGAGGGGATCATTTCGCACGGCGGCGCGAAGCCCTTGCCGCCGATCCCCACCGGCATGCCGCAAGTGCCGCGCAACGACACCCATGTCGGCGATCTCTTCCGCGGCATCTATCTGAAGCGCACGCTGACCGTGTGGACGCTGTGGTTCTGCACCTATGTCATCACCTACGGCATGCTGACCTGGCTGCCGACGATCTGGCGCACCGTCTATCACATGTCGGTCGAGGAGGCGCTCCACTATCAGTCGATCTACGCCTTGATCGCGGCGCCGGGCTTCATCGTCACCATCTCGCTGATCGATTCGATCGGCCGGCGGCGCATGTTCCTGCTGGGGCTCGGCGTCGGCGCGGCGTTGATGCTGGCGCTCGCTTCGCTCGACAACCCGGCGCCGATGACGCTGCTGCTCATGCTGTCGATGTCGCAGCTCGCGGTCGGCATGCTGGCCCTGGCGCTCAGCACCTACACCGCAGAGCTCTATCCGACCGAGCTGCGCGCCTTGGGCGGCGGCTTCGGCAATGCCTGGCTCCGGCTTGGCGGCACCGCGGGGCCGGCCTTCATCGGCGCCATGCTGCCGGTGTTCGGTTTGAAGGGCATCTTCGCCTCGTTTGGCGTGCTCCTCGCGTTCGGCGCGGTCGTGTGCTTCCTGTTCGCGATCGAGACCGGCGGCAAGGTGCTGGAGCATCTGTCGCCGTCGCTGAAGCGCGGTCCCGACGAGGCGGCTTCGCCCAAGCTCGCGTACGGCCGGGAATGAGGCGCGGCGGCCCTCATTGCCGGGGGCGGCGATTGTCCATAAGATCGCGCATCGCACCAAGACCAAGGGGAGTGCCATGAAGGTCGTCGTTTACGGTCCGGAAAAGCGCACCGGCGCGCTGGTCGGCGGCAAGGTCGTCGATCTGTCGCGCGCCTGCACCAAGTATATGCGCGAGAAAAAGGGCGAGCGGCATGCCTTCACGCTCGGCGACGCGCTGGTGCCGCATGATCTCCTGCGCCTCATCGAAAGCGGGCGGCGCGCGATTGACGACGCGCAAGCCTCGCTCGACTATCTCGCCAATGCGGCGGACGACAAGGACCACCGCGGCGAAAGCGTCACCTTCGACGCCGCCAAGGTGAAGATCCATGCGCCGCGCCCCACCGGCACCCGCATCGCCTGCGCCGGCTCCAATTTCACTTCGCACCGCGAGCGCATGACGGTGCGCTCGGGCCGCCAGATCGCGGCTCCCTTCATCTGGGGCTTCTGGAAGGTGAGCGAGCAGCTGGCGTCGGGCAGCGACGTCGTCTATCCGGCGCGCTGCGACCGGCTCGACTACGAGGGCGAGGCGGCGGTCGTAATCGGCAAGACGGGCAAGGACCTGAAGCCCGCGGACCTCAAGAATTACGTCTGGGGCGTGACCTTGTTCTGCGACTGGAGCATCCGCAGCCCGCGCGAGCCGCTGGGACCGATGAACTTCGCCATTCCCAAGAACTGGGACGGCTCCGGCACGCTCGGTCCCTGCATCGCGGTGGACGAGGCCGACTGCACCAACATCGACATCGAGACCTTCGTCAACGGCGACCGGCGGCAGAAGCACAACACCAAGGAGATGACCTTCTCCTTCGGCCAATATCTCGAATACCTGTCGCGCGATTTCACGCTCCTGCCGGGCGACATCATCTGCAGCGGCACCGGCGAGGGCACCGCCGCCGACGCGAGCCCGGTCGGGCCCGACGGCGTGCAGCCACCCGACCTGTTCCTCAAGGTCGGCGACAAGGTCGAGGTGAAGTCGCCGCAGATCGGCACGCTGCGCGGCCAGATCGTCGCCAAGAAGAAAGCGTAAAGCGCGCGGCCTGATCGATCAGGCGCGGGGGACAGGGCAGCTCCGGTACGGACCGTCGTCCAGATGGATGTGATTCCAGTGGTCGCGGTCCGAATCGGGCGTGAGCACGAGCGCGAAGCGTTCGCAGGCGGCACGCGCGACGGCGCGCAGGAACCGGCCGCGCGGGCCGTGGTCGCGCCAGTCGCGCTCGACCGAGATTGCGGTCCCGTCCTCGAGCACGAAGCCGGCGATGTCGATCGCCTCGCCGCGCGCGTGCTGGCTGTCGCGCCCGCCGCGCGTTGTGCGGCAGGAATAAGCACCGTAGTGGCGGATGAGGGTGACGCGCTCGCCGAAATATGACCGGGCAAGCGGCGCCACCGCGTCGCGCGCGAAATCGTCCAGCCCCACCGCGAAGCGGCACGCCACCACGCCGGGCCGGTCCCAGGCGATCGCGGCGGCGTTCACCCGAACCGGATCGTCGACCGTGCAGGACGCGGCGGCGGCCTCGACCGGCGCCGCCGCATAGTCGACGCCGAGCCGGTCGAGCTCGGCGTGGCATTGGCCCGCGACCGATAGGGGCGCCGGGCGGGGCGCGCACGCGGCGAGCGCCGCCGCCAGCGCGAGGCAAGGTGAAATAAGCTTCACGTGCACCACAGAATCACGGCCACATCTCAAGCGCAACCGTTTCCCGATTGCGCTCGCGCGCGGCGTCGGCAAGGATCGCGCGATGCAGCGGGACGAGGCGCCATGACGGCCGAATCGCAGGGCGCGGCGCCCCCAGACGCGTTTTCGGGTGCGCGCGCGCTGGTCACCGGTGGGCTCGGATTCATCGGCTCGACCTTGGCCGGGCGACTCGTGGCGCTGGGGGCCGAGGTCACCATCCTCGACGACATGTTCCCCGAGGGCGGCGCCAACCCAGCCAACATCGCCGCCTTTCGCGACCGCGTGCGGGTCGAGATCGCCGATCTGCGCGACACGCGCGCGGTGGCGCCGCTGATCGAGGGGCAGGATTATCTCTTCAGCCTCGGCGCGCGCACCAGCCACATGGGATCGCTCGCCGACCCGCTGGCCGATCTCGACGTCAATTGCCGCGCCCAGCTCGACATCCTCGAAATTTGCCGCGCCCGCGCCCCGCGCATCGCCATCGTCTTCGCCGGAACGCGCCAGATCTATGGCCGCCCGGACAAGCTGCCGGTCGAGGAGACGCATCCGCTCCGCCCGCCCGACCCAAACGGCGTCAGCAAGATGGCGGGCGAGGCCTATCACCTGCTCTACCACCGCATCCACGGCATCAGCGCGGTGTCCCTCCGGCTCACCAACACTTACGGGCCGCGCATGCGCATCAAGGACGGGCGCCAGACCTTTCTCGGCCTGTGGGTGCGCCGCCTGCTCGAGGACGCGCCGTTCGAGGTGTGGGGCGGCGAGCAGCGCCGCGATCTTGCTTTCGTCGACGACGTGGCCGAGGCGTTCCTGCTCGCGGCCGTGTCGCCGGACGCCCAGGGCCGGGCCTTCAATATCGGCGGCGATCCATCGCTGACCTTGCTCGAGCTCGCGCGAATCCTGGTCGCGGCCAGCGGCGGCGGGCGCTACGAGATCAAGGAGTTTCCGCCCGAGCGGCTGAAGATCGATATCGGCGACTACGAGGCCGATGACGGGCTCTTCCGCCGCATGACCGGATGGCGGCCGCGCGTCGCGCTGGCCGACGGGCTGGCGCGCACCATGCGGTTCTACCGCGACCATCGCGGCGATTATTTCTGATGACGGACGATTTCATCCCCCAGACCGATCCGCGCGCTTCCTATCTCGAGCAGCGCGCGGCGATCGACGCGGCAGTGGCGCGCGTGCTGGCCGGCGGTTCCTATATCCTCGGCCCCGAGGTCGAGGCGTTCGAGCGCGCCTTCGCGGCCTATATCGGCTGCCGCCGCGCCATCGGCGTCGCCAGCGGCACCGACGCGCTCACCGTCGCGCTGCGGGCGCTGTCGCTTGGGCCCGAGGACTACGTCGCCACGGTGTCGCACACGGCGGTGGCGACGGTCGCGGCGATCGAGCTGGCCGGAGCGCGGCCGCTGCTCGTCGACATCGACCCCGCGGCCATGACGCTCGACCCCGCGGCGCTCGCGCGCGCGTTTGCGGCGCCGCCGGGCCGCATCGCCGCGATCGTGCCGGTGCATCTTTACGGCCAGGCAGCCGACCTCGACGCGATCCTCGCGCTGGCCCGGCGCCATGGCGCGCGCGTGGTCGAGGATTGCGCGCAGTGCCACGGCGCGACGCTGGGCGAGCGGCGCCTCGGCACTTTCGGCGACCTCGCCATCTTCAGCTTCTATCCGACCAAGAATCTCGGCGCCTTCGGCGATGCCGGCATGGTCGTCACCAATGACGAGGCGCTGGCGGCGAAGGTCGCGGCACTGCGCCAATATGGCTGGGGCGACCGCTATGTGAGCGACGTGCCGGGGCTCAATTCCCGCCTCGATCCGATCCAGGCGGCGATCCTCGCGGTCAAGCTCGAGCGGCTCGACGCCGATAATGCGCGGCGCCAGGCGATCGCCGCGCGCTATGACGAGGGCCTCGCCGGCGCGGGGCTCGCGCTGCCGGCGCAACGGGCGGGCGCGAGCCACGTCTTCCACCAATATGTCGTGCGCCATTCGCGGCGCGACGCGTTGCGCGAGGCGCTGCGGGCGCGCGGCGTTGGCACGCTGGTGCATTACCCGGTGCCGGTCCATGCCCAGGCGGCCTATCGCGGGCGCATCGCGGTGGCGCAAGGCGGGCTGGGAGAGAGCGAGCGCGCGGCGGCGCAGGTCCTGAGCTTGCCGATCTTTCCGGCGCTCGGCGCGGCGCGCGCCGACCGCGTGGTGGCGATGATCGACGAATCCTTACGGACACTCATCTAAGCGAATCGCTCCGCGTCACACTTTGCGCATGACGATCACCGGCTCGACCGCGCGCTCGCGCTGCTCGACGGGCTCGCTGCGCTCGATCTCGCGCACGATCGCCTGCGGCTTGCGGTTGTGGGTGAGGTAGAGCCGGCCGATATATTCGCCGATGAGGCCGAGGATCAGGAGCTGCACGCCCGACAAGAGCAGCACCGCGGCCGACAATGAGGCCCAGCCCGCCGGCGTCGCGCGGAACATCGCCTCGCCCACCACCCAGGCGAAGCCGCCGATGCCGAGGATGCTCAGCGCGAAGCCGGTCAAGGTCGAGAGCCGGAGCGGCATCACCGAGAAGTTCACGAACAGGTTGAGCCACAGCCGCACCAGGCGGCGCAGCGTGTAATTGCTGCGCCCGATCATGCGCGGCAGATGCTCGACCTCGAGCTGGCCGATGCTTTGCGTCACCTGCATGATGAGCCCGTCGACATAGGGGAACGGGCCGTCATACTCCGTCACCGCACGAGCGACGAAGCCGGTCATGCAGCGGAAAGTCGAGAGATAAAGCCCCTTGGGCTTCTCGAGCACGTAGTCCGCGACCCGGTTGGTGAAGCGGCTGCCGAGATTGCGCCACCCCGCGTGATGCTTCTCGGCATAGCAGGTGTAGATCACGTCCCTGCCGCTCGTCTGCGCGTGCTGCAGCAGGCGCAGCACCTCGCCGGGCGGGTTCTGGAGATCGTCGTCCATGGTGATGACATGGGCGCCCCGCGCCTGGCGCAGGCCCGCCATCACCGCGTTGTGCTCGCCGTAATTGCGCGAAAGATTGACGAGCGTGATCGGGACCCGCGCCCGCGCGACCAGGCCGCGGCACACGGCGAGGCTGTCGTCCGGGCTGCCGTCGTTAACCAGGACGATCTCGAGTCCGCCCGGCACCGGCAGCGCCTCGAGCGCTCCCACCAGCTCGCCAATGCTGAGCGCGCCGTTATAGACCGGGATGACGACGCTGAGTGCCGGGTTTTCCTTGCTCATGGCCTCACCGCGACTGCCAGGATCGAGCCGCCGAACGGAAACCGCAGGCCGGCCGATCGAAGCCCGCCCTCGAGCGCGAGGCAGGCGACGAACAAGCGCTCGAGCGGCGCCGGCAGCAGCGCCACGTCGCTCGCGCCCGATGCGCCCAGGGCGGAGCCGAGCTTACGCCTGGCCACCATGAGCGGGAAGAGGATGCAGTTCCAATAGCCGGCGCGGATATCGGCGAAGCCCGCCTCGGCGAGCAGCGCAACCACCTCGCCACGAGCGTAACGCCGCGCATTGTCCACCGCCGCGTCGTGCGTCGAATAGAGCCAGCGGTAGGCCGGCAGGTTGAGGACCAGCGCGCCGCGCTCCTTGAGGCAGCGGCGGAATTCAGCAAGCGCCGCGCGCTCGTCGACGCCACGGTGGCACAGCACATCGGCACTGAAGATCGCATCGAACGACCGGTCGGCAAAAGGAAGGCGGTCGACGCTGGCGGCGGCGATGGCGGCGTTGCTCTTGTCGCGCGCCACGCGGCACGCGTCCGGATCGAGCTCGATGCCGCAGCGCAGGGAAGCGGGCGCCTCCGCCGCGAGCCGCGCCAGCAGGCCGCCGGTGCCGCAGCCGGCATCGAGCAGGAGGCGTCCGCCGCCGGCGCCGCGCCACGCGGCGATGAGGTTGGCGTGGAGGCCGCGGAACCACCACATGCGGTCCTCGACGTCGGCAAGCTTTCCATATTCGCCGCGCTCCAATCGCCGTGCCTCAGCGGCTCCCGGCGAGCCGGGTCGTCCGCGCCAGAATCTCGCGCCGGTCGAGCACCAGCGACAACAATGTGTCCATGCGCTCGACCCGGAAGATCACCTTGCCCGGCACCGCCTTGTCGCAATTGTCCTTGGTGAAGGCGATGAAGAACTGGGCTTGGTCGCGGTCGGGCGTGTAGATGAAGTTGCTCGGGAAATAATACCCGGCCGAGCCCGGCGGCCCGCACACCGCGACGGTGAAATCGTGGTCCATGAAGTCGGGCCCGTATTCGGCGCGGAGATAATCCTCGAGCCCCTGCACCGCCTCGGCATAGGAATTGGCCCAGTAGTCGAGCTTGAACAACCCGCGCGCGCCGTGCACGCCGCCGACGAACATGTTGTAGTAGACGTACTCGTCGGGATGGAGCATGACCATCACGCCGACATGATAGGCGCCGTAAAGCGCGAGCGTGCCATAGGCGGCACGGCGCCACGCGATGCCCGCGAGATAATCGAGGAAGCGGTCGGCGGCGAGCGCCGCGGCACAGGCGATCGGCGGCAGCACGAAGATGAAGTGGCGCATGCCGTCGAACAGCACCGCCCGGATTGCGATGGCGTAGCCAACCGGGAACAGGATCGCGAAACCCAGCATAAAGAGGCCGAGCGAAGGCGCGCGCTCGAGCCTCACCTCGGCGCGCCACGCCGCGCGCCACGCCAGGACCGGCGCCGCCACCAGCAGCAGCAGCACGAGCTCCGGCAAGGCGAGCAGGATATGGACCGGCAGATACACCCACGGAAGATCGGCGGCGGGAATGTAATCGCCGGCGAACAGCGTCGGATAAGGGAAAGTCTGATGCGAGAAGGCGGCCAGCGCCGCTAGCGGATTGGCGAACGGTGCAGCTTGCGCCCACGGCCAGAAGAACAGCATCACCGCATAGGAAACGGCGACGGTCGGCACCAGCACGCGCCCCAGGCTGGTCCAGCCCTCGGCGGTGAATTGCGCCCACGATCCGGTCTCGATCCCGCGCCACGAGACCGCCAGGAGCAGCATGAGCCCGACATAGCCCAGCAGCATGAGTCCGCCGACGCGCACGCCCATCGCCAGCCCGATCGCCAGCCCGAGCTTCAGCACCCCGCGCCAGCCCGGCCGCGGCAGGTCGGGCAGCAGCCGCAGCATGAAATAAAGCGACCACACGGCGCCGACCGCGAAGGGAATGTCCTTCGGGTTGTTGAACATCTGGCCGTAATAGTTGGGCGTGAGGCAGAGGAAGAGCGCGGCGATGAATCCCGCCCGCTCGCCGCCCAGGCAGCGCCCGAGCCGCCACGCGCCAATGAGGCCGAGTATCCCCACCATTCCGTTGAGCAGATGCCGCGTCTCGAATGTGCCGAACGGCGAGGCCAGATTGACCGCCGCCGCGGTCATGTCGAAGGCGGTGCCGTAATTGGTCAGATCGAGCCACGACAGCGCCCGCAGATCGGTGAAGCCGGAGCGGTAATAGTCGAGCGCGAAGACGCCATACCAGTTGATCGCATCCTCGTCCCAGGTGACGCCATATCGGTCGAAGGTCGCGATCACCAGCACCGAGGCCGCCACGAAGAGCGCGATCGCGAGCCCGTCCCAGCACCGGCGCGGCTGGCCCGCGCCGCTCACAATCCGCATCCTTCGATCACCGCGGAAAGAACGCGGTCGCTGGCGAAATATTCCGCCGCCACGTCGCGCGCGGCGCGGCTGTGGCGCGGATAGTCGGACGCGACCGCGGCGAAAGCGGCCAAGGCCTCGTCGCGGCTGGAGAACTCGAACAGCCCCTCGCCGGACGGATAGAACCGGCTCCAGCCGGTGCGCATGGTGACGACCGGCCGGCCCGAGGCGAGGTAGCACACGCTGCGGTCGCTGAACCAGCCGCTCATCGGCCGGACATAGATGTCCTTGGCCACGGTGAACTCGCCGCGCGAGGCGCGGATGAAGTCGGCATAATCCGTCATGTCGGCCGACACCGGGCGCGGATCGAGCAGGCGCCAGCCCTGCCCCGTCACCAGCCGCTCGACCTCCGCGTCGGGCGGCAGCATCGCCATCGCGAAGCCGTCGCGCGCGGCCAGAGGCAGGTCGAGGAAGCGCAGGAAATTGACGTGCTTCGACCACACGTAGCTGTCGCCGCCGAATTCGATGTTCTTGCCCTTGTTCTCCCAGGTGGCGATGGTGGTCCAATCGCCGCCTTCGCCCGCGGCCTTGGGCCACAACTCCATCACCACCGGCGGCCGCGTCGCCTGCCACGGGATGCCGGCCAGCGGCACGATCCAGCCCGGTCCGCCCACGTTCTCGCCATAGGTGAAGAAATGGGTGTGGGCGTCGAGATAGGCCCGCGCCTCGCGATCGGCCCGGGCATATTTGATCTGCTCGTAAACCGGGTCGGTGTCGATCATGACCCGGACGGGGCAGGCCATGTGCTCGTCGCGCAACCGTACCGCGCCGCACAGGTTGAACAGCGCGCCGGCCTCGCGATAGAGCGCGCGGACCTGGTCGCGGCTCATGCCGTGATGGACATCGTTGATCGCGTCCCAATAGGCCCAGCGGCCGCCCAGCCCGTGCCGCTCCATCGCCCGGCGGAGGTAGTCGACATTATAGGTGCAGTCCATCGTCACGCTATTGGCGCGCGGGTCATACGGATTGGCGCCGTGATCCTCGACATACCAGGCCTCGAAGCCCAGCCGCTCCAGCCCTACCAAGTAATGAATCGCCTGCCAGGCGATGCCGGCGAGCGGCATCTGGCCGACGAAATGCAAGACCACGATCCGGCCGCGCGACGCCAACTCCGCACCCCTTGCGCCCGCTTCCGGTGGCGCGGCGCAACCATAGCAGAGACCGGCCCCAGCGGCACCCGCCGCGCGCGAACCACCTGGTGCCCGGGTCGGCGCCGGCACGGCTCGACACACGAAAATCCCTTATTGCGGCTGGGGTTGAACGCCCTCATGGCGCGTGCTACGCAAAGCGTCATGTTCGAGCGGGTTCGGGCGTTGTTCGAGGACGGAAAGGAGGGCGAGCTTTCCGGCGGCCGGGACGAGTTGCAGATCGCGGTGGCGGCGCTCCTGATCGAGACCGCCCAGGTGGTCGAGACGCTGGGCGACGGCGAGCGGCGCCTCATCGACCGGCTGCTGGAGCGGCGATTCGGGGTCAGCGCCGAAGAGGCGCGGGTGCTGGAACGGGTGGCAGAAGGACGCGCCGAGCGCTCGATTCAGCTCTACGGCTTCGTGCGTACCATCAACGACCGGCTAGCGCGCGAGCGGCGCATCGAGATCGTCGAGATGCTGTGGGAGGTTGCCTATGCCGACGGCGTGCTGGATCCGCTCGAGGACAGTTTGTTGCGCCGGATCAGCGCCCTGATCGACGTGTCCGACCACGAGCGCGGCGCCTCACGGCTGCGCGTACTCGAACGGCTTGGGCTCGTCGAAGAGGAATGAGGGGCGGCGCCCGCCGCCCGACCTGATGGGAAAGAGTGGTACCCCATGACCTATGTCGTCACCGAAGGCTGCATCAAGTGCAAGTACATGGACTGCGTCGAAGTCTGCCCGGTGGACTGTTTCTATGAAGGCGAGAACATGCTCGTCATCCACCCCGACGAATGCATCGACTGCGGCGTGTGCGAGCCGGAATGCCCGATCGAGGCGATCGTCCCGGACAGCGAGCCCAAGGCCGAGGCGATGCTGGAAATGAACCGGCAATACGCCACCACTTGGCCGAATATCACGCGCAAGGCGCCCCCGCCCGCGGATGCCGACGCTTGGAAGGACGTGCCAAACAAGTATCCCGGCCATTTCAGCCCGAACCCAGCCAAACGATAGGGCGCGACCTCCGGCAAGCGCGACCCGCCCTTGTCCTTGCCGCTTCTTTGCTCCCGGCGCATGGCTGAGCCCCTGGCATAATGCCGGGGTTTATGCTATTGTAATTTCAGGTGCACTAAGAAGTGCGTCTTCCCCGGTACAGGGGTCCGGGCGGTGCAGCCGATTGCCAGCGCCGAAAAAAATGGTGCCGCGATTGGAAAGGTAACTCGTGACCTTGAGGTGAGGGACGTGAAAGTCTTATCGCGGGCAAAAACCGAAGAAAAGCACAAGCACGAAGACAAGCATCGGCACGACCGCAAGGAAGAAGAGAAAAAACCGGTCGAGAAGGAGAAGCTTGGCTTCGCGTCGGGCGATCTGGTCGTCTATCCGACTCATGGCGTGGGCAAGATTACCGGTATCGAGAAGCAGGAAATCGCCGGCTACTCGCTCAGCGTCTTCGTGGTGTTGTTCGACAAGGACCGCATGACCCTGCGCGTCCCGGTCGGCAAGGCCAAGGGCTCCGGCCTGCGCCGCCTGTCGAGCCGCAAGGAAATGGACGCCGCACTTACCCGCCTCAAGGGCCGCTCCCGCGCCAAGCGCACCATGTGGAGCCGCCGCGCCCAGGAATACGAAGCCAAGATCAATTCCGGCGACCCGGGCTCGATCGCCGAGGTGGTGCGCGACCTTTACCGCAATGCCGGGCAGCCGGAGCAGTCGTACAGCGAGCGCCAGATCTACCAGGCGGCGCTCGACCGCCTGGTGCGCGAGTTCGCCGCCGTCGAGAAGATCGACGAGCCCACCGCGACCAAGCGCGTCGAACTGATGCTGAGCGCGGCCTGAGCCGCCTGCGGCGGCGTGGCTTCGCCTCCTTGCGATTCCGAGCCGTTCGGCCGCCTGGTTCGCGCGCGGCGCGTCTGGGCGGTGGCCGCCATCCATGGCGAGGCGCAGCGTCTCAATGCGCTGCATGACCGGCTGGCGCAAAGCTACGTTCCCGGCGACCGGTTGGTCTATCTCGGCGACATGATCGGCTATGGGCCGGACTCCGCGGCCGCGCTCGACTACGTGCTCGGATTCCGTCGCGCGGTTCTGGCGCAGCGGCTGAGCTTCCTCGGCGACGTCGTGCTGCTGCGCGGCAGCCAGGAGGAGATGTGGCAGAAGCTGCTCGAGTTGCAGCTCGCGCCCAATCCGCGCGAGGTGCTGGGCTGGATGCTCGATCACGGCGTCGCCGCGACCCTTGCCTCCTATGGCGTCGATGCCCGCGCCGGGGTGTCCGCCTGCCGCGACAGCATCACCGCGATCACGCGCTGGACCGGCGGCGTGCGGGCCGCGATGGACGCGCATCCCGGCCACCGCCAGATTCTCACCGCGCTGCGCCGCGCCGCCTTCACCGACGACGGCGGATTGCTGTTCGTCAATGCGGGGATCGACCCCAAGAAGCCGCTCGAGCTGCAACGCGACGTGTTCTGGTGGGGCGGCGCCGGCGATCTCCTGTCGCTCGCCGCGCCCTTCGCCGGATTCCGCCGCGTCGTCTGCGGCTACCATCGCGGCCGCGCCGGCGTGGTGGAGACCGACTTCGCCGTGTCGCTCGATGCCGGCAGCGGCTTCGGCGGCGCGCTGACGGCCGCCTGCTTCGCGCCCGACGGCAGCATCGTCGACCGGCTCGAGGCCTGAGTGCCCGGCGTCAAGCTGAGGCTCGCGACGGTCGCGTTCGCCGTCGCGGCGGCCGCGGCAAATGCACGCACGACGATCCCCGATTTCGCGCCCGGCGGGCCCGTGACGCTGGGCGCGGTGAACACAGGCGACAGGCTTGCGCTTGCGGACGGGCGCAGCTTGCGGCTGGCGAGCATCGAGACGCCCGCCACCGGCGAGCTTGCCGCGCGCGCCAAGCTTGCGCTCGAGAAACTGGTGACTGGAAAGACGCTCGAACTGCGCTATGCGGGCAACGCCAGCGACCGCGAGGGCCGCGTCGTCGCCGCGCTGTTCGCCGGCGGGCGCTGGGTGCAGCGCGAGCTGGTCCGGCGCGGCCTGGCGCGGGTGCATGGCGCGGCCGACAACCGGCTCGGCCTGACAGCGCTGCTCGCGGCCGAGGACGCGGCGCGCAAGGCGCGGCGCGGGCTGTGGCGGCGCAGCGCCTATGCGGTGCGCGAGGCCGATGACGCCGCGCGCGATGCCGGCACGTGGCAGATCGTCGCCGGCACGGTCGCCGACGCGGCGCTGGTCGAGGACGGCGCCTGGCTCGATTTCGGTCCCGACCGCCACACAGGCTTCGGCGTCCATATCAGCCGTGAGGCGCTGAAGCTCGCGCGCGCGGCGGGGCTCGATCCCAATGGCTTGAAAGGCGCGCGGGTCCGGGTGCGCGGCTTCATCGACGGCACGCGCCGGCCGACCATCGAGGTGACGTTCCCCGAGCAGATCGAGCGGCGCTGACCCTCACCCCTGCGCGAGGCGGATCACACGCTTGCCGAGATTCTCGCCGCGATAGAGCCCGGCGATGGCGTCGGGGCAGGCTTCGAGGCCCTCGAGGATTTCCTCGCGATAGCGCAGCTTGCCCTCGCGCACCCAGGCCGCTAGGCGCGCGACCGCCTCCTCGTCGCGGTGCGCGTAATCAAACACGACGATCCCTTGCATGCGCGCGCGCTTCACCAGGAGATGCCGCTCGACGCGCGGGCCCAGCGGCGGCGGGTCCCAGTTCGCGACCGAAGCGGTGCCGCAGATCACGACGCGGGCGTGGACCGCGAGATGCGGCAGAACCGCGTCGCTGATCGCGCCCGACGTATTGTCGTAATAGACGTTGACGCCGCCTGGGCACGAGGCCGCCACCGCGTCGGACAGCGAGCCCGCCGCCTTGTAGTCGATCGCCGCGTCATAGCCGAACGCATCGCGGCAGAGCTTGACCTTTTCCGATCCGCCGGCGATGCCGACCGTGCGGCAGCCCATCAGCTTCGCGATCTGGCCGACCGCCGAGCCGACCGATCCCGCCGCGGTCGAGACCACGACCGTGTCGCCCGGCCGCGGCTCCCCGACATCGAGCAGGCCGAAATAGGCGGTGCGGCCGTTCAAGCCGAGCACGCCCAGCGACAGCGACAGCGGCAGGTCGGTCTCGCGCACCTTGCGCACGCCGGCGCCGTCACTCGCGGCGTATTCCTGCCAGCCGAGCTGACCCATGACGCGATCGCCCTCCTTGAATCCTGGATGGCGCGAGGCCACCACCTCGCCCGCCGTGTAGGAGCGCATCACCGCCCCGATCGCGACCGGCGTCGAATAGTTGGCGACGGCGTTGACCCAGCCGCGCATCGCCGGCTCGACCGAGAGGAATTCGTTATGCACGACGAACTGGCGCTCTGCGGGCTCGGCCAGCGGCGCCGCGACGATCTCGAAATGATGCGCCTCCGGGATGCCGACCGGACGCGACTTGAGGCGCACTTGGCGATGGGTTTTGGGCAGCATGGGCAACCTTTCACGCGATTGGCGACGCGTTAACCGTCGAGTGATAGCCTAACAAGTGTCGTAACGCATCGTTGGGAGACTCTCTTGAAGCGCTCGGTGGCGGTCGGCTTGACCATCGCGGCGGGAGCGGCCGCCTGGTACGCGCTGGCGCCCAGCGCCCGGGACGAGGAGATCGCGGGCAACCTTTACACCGATCCCCAGTCCTGCGCCGCCGACGGCCGCTACACGCGCGACCAGTGCATCACGGCCGCCGTAAATGCGAACGAGGCGCACCAGCAGTCGGCGCCGCGCTATGCAACCCAAGCCGACTGCCTGGCGGATTTCCCCGGCAGCACGTGCCAGCCCCTGTATCAAACGGGAGGCGGGCCATCCCTCTTCGTGCCCGCGATGGCGGGCTTCGTCGTCGCCGCGACCGTCGCGAGCGCCATGTCGGCGCCGTCCGCCGTGCCGGTCTATCGCACCTGCCGCAACGACGCCGATCCGCAAGCGTGCCGTTCCGGGGGCAGCGTGGGCGGCGGGGCCTACTACACCGGCTCGGGAAGCGCGGTCTCGCGCGGGAGTTCAGGCTCTTCGGTGTCGCTTGCGCGCTCGGGCTTTACCTCGGCCCCGTCGACGGCGACGCTGTCGCGCGGCGGCTTCGGCGCCCGCGCGGCGGCGCATGGCGGCGGGCACAGCTAGTGGAGCGCGCCCGCATCGCGTTCCGCCCGGACTGGCAGCAGCAGGCTGCCTCGGTCGGCTTCGCGCACGCGATCATCGACGGCAAGCCCTATTGGGACGAGACCACCTATTACCGCTTCACGCTCGACGAGATCGAACGCGGGCTCGAGGCACCGACCCAGACGCTGCTCGGCATGTGCTACGACGCGGTCAATTACATCATCGCGCGGCCCGACCTGATGCGCCGTCTCGCCATTCCGGAAATGGCGTGGGACTACATTGCGAAGAGCTGGCGGCGGCACGACAAGGACCTCTATGGCCGCTTCGATCTGCGCTATGACGGGACGGCCCCGCCCAAGCTTTACGAGTTCAATGCCGACACGCCGACCGCCCTGTTCGAGGCGGCAGTGTTCCAATGGAACTGGCTCGAGCAGAACATCGAGCGCGGCACGATGGCGAACGACGCCGACCAGTTCAACTCGATCCACGAGAAGTTGATCGCCGCGTTCGGCAAGCTCGGCCTCGGGCGCCGCACGCTGCACCTGAGCGGCCTCGGCGACGACGACGAGGATCGGCTCACGGTGGAATATCTCGACGATTGCGCGCGCCAAGCCGGGCTCGCAACGCGGCTTATCGCGATCGCCGATATCGGCATCACCGCCGACGGGCGCTTCACCGATCTCGAGGACAATATCATCACCGACCTGTTCAAGCTCTATCCCTGGGAGTGGCTGCTGGCCGAGACGTTCGGCGCCTATCTGCCGGGCGACACGATGCGCATGATCGAGCCGCCGTGGAAGATGACGCTCGCCAACAAGGGATTGCTGGCGGTGCTGTGGGAGATGTATCCGGGCCACGAGCTGCTGCTGCCCGCCTATTTCGACGGCGATCCGCGCATCGCCGAGCTGCGCGGGGCCACGGTGCGCAAGCCGCTCCTGGGCCGCGAGGGCCGCAACATCGTCATCGGCAACCGGCCGCCGACCGCGGGGCCCTATGGCGAGGAAGGCCATGTCGTGCAGGCGCTGGCGGAGCTGCCGGATTTCGTCGGCAACCGGCCGGTGATCGGCTCGTGGGTGGTCGCGGGCGAGGCCTGCGGCATCGGCATCAGGGAAGAGGCCGCGCTCGTCACCAGCGACACGGCGCGCTTCGTCCCGCACATCATTCTCGGCTGATCACCCGCCGCAGGTCGGGCACTCGGGATCGCGCGGCAGCTTGACGCGGTGGAAGTCGCTGCGCAGCGCGTCGTAGATGAGAAGCCGCCCCGACAGGCTCTCGCCGATGCCGAGCAGCTCCTTCAAGACCTCGGTCGCCTGCAAGGTGCCGATGACGCCCGCCACCGCGCCGAGGATGCCGGCTTCCTCGCAACGCGGCACCGCGCCGGGCGGCGGCGGCTCGCGGAACAGGCAGCGGTAGCAGGGATGGGGCTTGCCGAGATACGACTTGAAGGTGGAAAGCTGCCCCTCGAACGGCGACAGCGCCGCCGCCACCAGCGGCTTGGCGAGTTTGTGGCAGACATCGTTGAGGAGATAACGCGTGGGGAAATTGTCGCTGCCGTCGGCGACGATGTCGTAGGCGCCGACCAGCGCTTCGGCATTCGCCGCGTCGAGACGAACGCGGTGCGGCTCGACCGCGATCTCGGGATTGATCTCGGCGAGGGTGCGGCGCGCGCTCTCGACCTTGGCGACGCCGATGCGCGACGTGGGATGGACGATCTGGCGCTGCAGGTTGGAGAGGTCGACCGTGTCGTCGTCGACGATGCCGAGCGTGCCGACCCCCGCCGCCGCGAGATAGAGCAGGATCGGCGAGCCCAACCCGCCCGCCCCCACCACCAGCACGCGCGCCGCCATCAGCTTCGCCTGCCCGTCCTCGCCGACCTCGTCGAGGATGAGATGGCGGGCGTAGCGCTCGAACTGCGCCTCGGTGAGGACGGAATCGGCCAAGTCTAAAGTCCGTCGAACAGCGCGGTCGAGAGATAGCGCTCGGCGGTGTCGGGCAGGATCACGACGATCATCTTGCCCGCCATCTCCTTGCGCATGCCGACCTCGATCCCGGCGGCCAGCGCCGCACCCGAGGAGATGCCGCAGGCGACGCCGTCGAGCCGCGCCACCTCGCGCGCGACCGCGAGCGCGGTCTCGTTGCCGATGCGCACCACCTCGTCGATCAGCTTGACGTCGAGGATGGCGGGTACGAAGCCGGCGCCGATGCCTTGAATCTTGTGCGGTCCCGGCGGCCCGCCCGACAGGACAGCGCTGTCCTCGGGCTCGACCGCGATCATCTTGAACCCGGGCTTGCGCGGCCGCAGCACCGAGCCGACGCCGGTGAGCGTGCCGCCGGTGCCGACCCCGCTCACCACCACGTCGACCTTGCCGTCAGTGTCGCGCCAGATCTCCTCGGCCGAGGTGCGGCGATGGATCTCGGGGTTGGCGGGGTTCTGGAACTGCTGCGGCATGAAGGCGTCGGGCAGCGAGCGCACCAGCTCCTCGGCGCGCGAGATGGCGCCGCGCATGCCCTGCGCGGCCGGCGTCAGCTCGAGCTCGGCGCCCAGGAGCTTCAGCATGCGGCGGCGCTCGGTCGACATGCTGTCGGGCATGGTGAGGATGAGGCGATAGCCCTTGGCCGCGGCGACGAAGGCGAGCGCGATGCCGGTATTGCCCGAGGTCGGCTCGACCAGCACGGTCTTGCCCGGCTTGAGGCGCCCTTCCCGCTCCGCCGCCTCGATCATGGCGAGGCCGATGCGGTCCTTGACCGAGGAGAGCGGGTTGAAGAACTCGCACTTGCCGATGAGGTCGGCCTTGACGCCATGCTTGGCGGCGAGCTTGCCGAGCCGCACCAGCGGCGTCGCGCCGATGGTTTCGATGATGCTGTCATAGACCCGGCCGCGGAATTCGGACATGACGCCTCCTTGGCAACGCTCAGATCGAGAAATCGAGCCGCGCAGTATAGTCCCCCGGCACGCCGACGCGATGGGCGCGCAAGCACAAATCCTCGATGGTGATGTCGTCGAGGCGCTTCATCACCTCGTCCTGCAGCTCGAGCCACAACGGGCGGACGACGCGGCGGCCCAGCTCGGCGCCGGCATCCTCCTCGAGCGGGTCCTCGCCGCCGTCGAGCGAGCGCACCACGCGCACGATCTCGCCCAGGGAAATGCGCCGCCGCTCGCGCGCCAGGCGATAGCCGCCGCGGGGTCCTCGCACGCCCGCCAGCACGCCGGCGCGGACGAGCTGCTGCAGAACCTGCTCGAGATAGCGCCGCGGGATGCCCTGGCGCCGCGTGATCTCGCCCGACTGCACCGGCAAGGCCCCGGCGTTATAGGCGATGTCGAGCACCGCCTCGATCGCGAACAGGAGCTTCTTGGAGAGGCGCAGCATGGCTCACCCGCTGGAGCCGAAGCCGCCCGCGCCGCGCAGCGACGGCGGCAGGCTCGCGGCCTCTTGCCACGCCACCCGGCACACCGGCGCGACCACGAGTTGCGCGATGCGGTCGCCGCGCGCGATGGTCACGCTCTCGGCGCCGAGATTGGCGAGAATGACGGCAATCTCGCCGCGATAATCGCTGTCGATGGTGCCCGGGCTGTTGAGCACGGTGACGCCGTGCCGCAGCGCCAGCCCGGAGCGCGGCCGCACCTGGGCCTCGAACCCGTCGGGGAGCGCGAGCGCGATCCCGGTCGGCACCAGCGCCCTGCCGCCCGGCGGCAACACGACTGGCGTCTCGACCGCGGCGCTGAGATCGGCCCCGGCGCTGCCTTCGGTTGCATAACGCGGCAGCGGCAGGCCGACCCCGTGGGGCAGCACCCGAAGCGGCACGGACAGCGCGCTCATTCCGCCGCCTTGCGGTCGAGAAACGTGGCGATGCGGGCGGCGAGGCGCTCGGCCACGTCGTGCTTCGACAGCGGCGGCCAATCCTCGACGCCGTTGTCGTCGACGAGGTGGATTGTGTTGCGGTCGCCGCCGAACGTGCCGCTTGCCGGCGACACGTCATTGGCGAGCAGCCAGTCGCAGCCCTTGCGCGCGCGCTTGGCGGCGGCGTTGGCGACCAGGTTCTCGGTCTCGGCGGCGAAGCCGATGACAAGGCGCGGCCGCCGGTTTCCGGGGGCGCTCAAGTGGGCGAGGATGTCGGGATTCTCGACCAAGCGCAGCGCCGGCGGCGCGCCTTTCTTCTTGAGCTTCTGCGGCGCCGCGTCGGTGCGCCAGTCGGCGACGGCAGCGGCGCACACCGCGACATCGGCAGGCAGCGCCGCCTCGCACGCCGCCAGCATGTCGCGCGCGGTTTCGACATGGACCACCTTGACGCCGGGCGGATCAGCTTCGCGGGTCGGGCCCGAGACAAGAACCGTCGAAGCGCCGAGCCGGGCGAGCGCGGCGGCGATGGCGTGCCCCTGCTTTCCCGACGAGCGGTTGGCTATGAAGCGCACCGGATCGATCGGCTCGTAGGTTGGCCCGCTGGTGACGAGGGCGCGCCGTCCGGCGAGCGCGCCGCCCGCGCCCAGCATCGCCTCGATCGCGGCGACGATCTCGAGCGGCTCGGCCATCCGCCCCGGTCCGCTTTCGCCCTCGGCGAGCGGACCCGCGTTCGGCCCCACCCGGCGCACGCCGCGCGCCTCGAGCCGGGCGAGATTGTCGCGCGTCGCCTGGTTGGCCCACATGCGCGTGTTCATGGCCGGCGCGATCAGCACCGGCCGGTCGGTGGCGAGAAGCGCGGTGGCGGCGAGATCGTCGGCAAGTCCGCCTGCCATCTTGGCCAGCAGATCGGCGGTGGCGGGCGCGACCACCACGAGATCGGCGTCCTGGGCAAGGCGCAGGTGACCCATCTCGCTCTCCCCGGTGAGAGAGAAGAGGTCGGTGTGAACGGCCTCGCCCGAGAGCGCGGCGGCGGCGAGCGGAGTGACGAAACGCTGCGCCGCCGCAGTCATGACCACGCGAACCGCGGCGCCGCGCTCCTTGAGGCGGCGGATGAGATCGAGGCTCTTGTAGGCGGCGATGCCGCCGGCGATGACCAACAGAATGCGCCGGCCGTGGAGCATGTCGCTCTCCCAGTACGCAGAATGGTCACTATAGAACAGTGAAGTGGCTGTGCAACGGCGGGGGATACACTAAAGAAGGGAAATGGCGATGGCGGCCAGCGCCAGAGCGATGATCCATAAAGGCGGGCCGAGCCGGTCGAGGGCGCTGCGGCGGCCGATGGCGGCAAGCGAGTCGCGATGGAGCGGCAGGCCGCCGCCTTCGGCCACCAAGTCCGCCGCCTTGTCGAGGCTCTTGAGCAGCGCCGGCAGCCGCTCCAGCGCCTCGAGGGCGTCGAGCGCGGCATCGCGGATGCGCGCCTCGGGTCCGCGGTTTTCGCGCATCCAGTCTTCGATCAGGGGCCGCGCGAGGCTCCACATGTTGACGGTCGGATCGAGCATCCGCCCGACCCCCTCGGCCACCACCATGGTCTTCTGGAGCAACAGGAGCTGGGGCTGGGTTTCCATCTCGAACTGCTCGGTGACCTGGAACAGCTGGGCGAGGAGCCGGCCCAGCGAGATCTCGTGCATCGGCCGGCCCAGGATCGGCTCGCCGATGGCGCGGCAGGCCTGGGCGAACCAGGCGCGCGACTGGTGCGGCGGGACATATCCCGCCTCGAAATGCACCTCGGCGACGCGGACATAGTCGCCGGTGAGAAACGCCAGCAGCATGTCCGCCAGGTAATAGCGCGTCTTGCGGTCGAGCCGCCCCATGATGCCGAAATCGACCGCGACGATGGCGCCGTCGCGGTCGATGAACAGGTTGCCGGGGTGGAGATCGGCGTGGAAAAACCCGTCGCGGAACACCTGGTTGAAGAAGGCGCTCGCCGCCTTGGCGAGGATGGCGCGCGGATCGTGCCCGGCCGCCGCGAGCGCGGCGCGGTCGTCGACCCGGATGCCGCCGACCCGCTCCAGGGTCAGGACCTGGTGCGATGTCCGCTGCCAGTATACTTTCGGTACGCGGAAGCCCGAATCCCCCCTGAAATTGTCCGCTAGCTCGGACGCGGCGGCCGCTTCGAAGCGCAAATCCATCTCGAGCCGCACCGACTGCGCCAGGGTCAGCACCACCTCGCGCGGCTTGAGCCGCCTGAGCCGCGGCTCGAGCCGCTCGCTCAGGGTCGCCAGCCACAGGAACAGGGCGATGTCGCGGTCGAACGCGGCGGCGATGCCGGGGCGCAGCACCTTGACCGCGACCTCGTCGCCCTCGCTGGTGACCGCGAGATGGACTTGGGCGATCGACGCGGCGGCGACCGCCTCGGCCTCGAACGAGCGATAGAGCGAAGCGATCGGCTGGCCCAATTCGCGCTCGACCGTGGCGCGCGCCTCGGCGCCGGGGAAGGGCGGCAGCCGGTCCTGCAGCAGCGCGAGATCGGCCGCGACCTCGTCGCCGATCAAATCGGCGCGCAGCGACAGCGCCTGGCCCAGCTTGATGAAGCTCGGCCCCAACGCCTGCAACGCCGCGGCGAGGCGCTGCCCCGGCCGCTGCATCTGCGACACGGCGGGCCGCCGCCGCAACAGCCGAAGCGTGCGGGCGACGAAGGCCGCGCCCGCCACCTGCTCAAGCGGAAAGAGCGCGTCGTGACGGGCGAGTGTGACCACGATCTCGACCAGGCGATAGGCGTGGCGCAGATCGCGCGCGAAGCCGAGCATGGGTCAGGCACCCATGCTAGAGCCGATTCCGCGTTGCACGACGAGCCACTTCGCCGTGGCGCGTCCTTCGACTACGCTGCGCTCCGCTCAGGATGAGGGGCGTTGTACAACCTTCCTCATCCTGAGCGGAGCCCGTAGGGCGCAGTCGAAGGACGCAATGCGCTTCCACCTGACTGGATAACCCGCAAGCGCCCGGACGCGTCACAGCCGCCAGCCGGAATGGAGCGCGGCGATGCCGCCGGTGAGGTTGCGATAGGCGACCTGCTCGAAGCCGGCCGCGCGCATCAGCGCGGCGAGCTCGACCTGGGCGGGGAAGCGGCGGATGCTCTCCACCAGATATTGATAGGCGTCGCGGTCTCCGGTCACGATCTGGCCCAGGCGCGGCAGCACGGCGAAGGAATAAAGCTCGTAGGCGCGGTCCAAGAGCGGCACCGCGACGTGGCTGAACTCGAGGCAGACGAACCGCCCGCCCGGCTTGAGCACGCGCCGCGCCTCTGCCAGCGCGCGGTCGATGCTGGTGACATTGCGCAACCCGAAGGCGATGGCGCAGGCATCGGCGCTCATGCTGGCGAGCGGCAAGCTCTCGGCCTCGCCGACCACCCAATGGATGCCGTCGATGCGGCCGCGGTCGATGGCGCGGTCGCGCCCGGTGCGCACCATCGCCTCGGTGAGGTCGCACACCAACGCGGTGCAGGTGGCGCCGCCGCGCGCGAGGAAGCGCAGCGCGATGTCGCCGGTGCCGCCGGCGAGATCGACCAAGCGCTGGCCCGGGCGCGGATTGAGCCGGTCGATGAGCTGCGCCTTCCACAAACGGTGGATTCCGCCGCTCATCAGATCGTTCATCAGGTCGTAGCGCGGCGACACCGCGTCGAACACGCGGCGCACGAGTTCCGCCTTGTCCTCGGCCGCGACGCGGCGAAAGCCGAAATCGACCTCGCCGCCTGTCTCCGCTCCCGCCATGCGCCAACGATACCGGACGGACGCGGGAGCGGGAAGGGAGCGGCGGAAGCAAGGTGCGTCCTTCGACTACGCTGCGCTCCGCTCAGGATAAGGAAGGTTGTACAACGTCCCTGACCGGAGCGCAGCGTAGTTGAAGGACGCGGGATGCCCGAACTCCCTGAAGTCGAGACGGTGGCGCGCGGCCTGGCGCAGCGCATTGCCGGGCGGCGCATCGTCGCGGTGCGGCTCAACCGCGCCGATCTGCGCACCAAGCTGCCGCCGAAACTCCCGTCGCTGCTCGAGGGGCGCCGCGTCGCGCGCGTCGGGCGCCGCGCCAAGTACCTGTTATTCCACCTCGATGGCGGCGGCGTCGTGCTCGCGCATCTGGGCATGTCGGGACGCATGGTGCTGGGCGGCGACGGCGCGAACGAGGACCGCCGCCACGATCACGTCGTGATCGCGTTCGACGACGGCACGGTGCTGCGCTTCAACGACGCGCGCCGTTTCGGCTTGATGGATTATGTCGCGAGCGAGGACGCGCTCAGCGCCCATCCGCGCCTCGCCGGCTTGGGGCCCGAACCTTTGGGCAACGAATTCAACGGGCCGGCGCTGGCAAAATCGCTCGCCGGCAAGAAGACGCCGCTGAAGGCGGCGCTGCTCGATCAGCGCGTCGTCGCCGGGCTCGGCAATATATATGTGTGCGAGAGTCTCTTTTGGGCCGGCCTGTCGCCGCGCCGCCTGGCCCGGTCGGTGACGGGCGCGCGCGCCGAGCGGCTCGCGCTTGCCATCCGCCAGGTGCTCGAGCGCGCCATCGCCGCCGGCGGCTCGAGCCTGCGCGATTATGTCCAGGCCTCGGGCGAGCTGGGCTATTTCCAGCATCACTGGGCGGTCTATGGCAAGGAAGGCGAGCCCTGCCCCGGCTGCGATTGCGGCCAGGCGATCCGCCGCATCGCGCAATCCGGCCGCTCCACCTTTTACTGTGCCAAGCGCCAGCGGTGAGGGCGCTATGGCGCTGCATCAGCAGCCTGCGTCCTTCGACTACGCTCAGGATGAGGGAGAGCCTTTGTGGCACAAAGAAAAGTTCCTCACCCTGAGCGCAGCGAAGCGTAGTCGAAGGGCGCACGGGCCGAAGGCCAGGCCGGCCCACGAGCTCGAGAGAATGATTCAGTCCGATGCGATCATGCCCTACACTCGACGCAAGATGTTGCGACGCACGCTTCTCGTCCTCGGCCTGGTGCTCGCCGCCGCGACGGCACGCGCCGCCGATTTCGTGCCCGGCACGGAGGACGTGCCGCTGATGCCGGGTCTGGCGCCGGTCGAGGGCGCGAGCGTCGTATTCGACAAGCCCGAGGGCCGCATCGTCGAGGCCGCGGCGCGCGGCAAGCTCGACCGCGGCAAGGTGCGCGATTTCTATGGCGCGACCTTGCCGCAGCTTGGCTGGAGCGCCGCGTCCCGCGACGCCTGGCGGCGCGAGGGCGAGGTGCTGCGTCTCGATTTCCGCGGCAGCGACGGCAATCTCACCGTCGGCTTCACGCTGTCGCCGCAACAGGAGCCACGCCCATGAGCTACGACAATATCCTGGTCGAGACCCGCGGCGCCGTCGGCTTGATCACGCTCAACCGGCCCAAGGCCTTGAACGCGCTTTGCGATGCACTGGTGCGCGAGGTCGGGCGCGCGCTCGACTTGTTCGAGGCGGATGACGCGATCGGCGCCGTCGTCATCACCGGCAGCGACAAGGCCTTCGCCGCCGGCGCCGACATCAAGGAGATGCAAAGCCGCGGCTTCGTCGACGTTTTCCTCGCCGATTTCGTCACCGACGGCTGGGAGCGCATCACACGCTGCCGCAAGCCGATCATCGCCGCGGTGGCGGGCTTCGCGCTGGGCGGCGGCTGCGAGATGGCGATGATGTGCGACACCATCATCGCCGCGGAGAGCGCGCGCTTCGGCCAGCCCGAGATCAATCTCGGCATCATGCCGGGCGCGGGCGGCTCGCAGCGCCTGACCCGTCTCGTCGGCAAGGCGAAGGCGATGGACATGATCCTCACCGGCCGCATGATGGACGCGGTCGAGGCGGAGCGCAGCGGCCTCGTCAGCCGCATCGTCGCCAACGACAAGCTGGTCGACGAGGCGGTTAAGATTGCGACGCAGATCGCGGCGCTGTCGCGCCCCTCCGTGCTCGCCGCCAAGGAGGCGGTCAATCGCGCCTACGAGACGACGCTCGCCGAGGGCGTGCGCTTCGAGCGCCGGCTGTTCCACGCGCTCTTCGCCACCTTCGACCAGAAAGAAGGCATGGCGGCGTTCGTCGAGAAGCGGAAGCCGAATTTCAAGAACGCCTGAGGCGCCCGGCGCTTGCGGGTTGACGCGACGGCCGCGCGCTCGCTATAAACGCGCCTTCAAGGAAAGCGCGGGGCAAGGTTCTCGATGGCGACTCATCGTTCGGCGGAGAAGCGACACCGGCAGGCAGAGCGCCGCACCGCGACCAACCGCGCGCGCGAGAGCCGCATCCGGACCTTCGTCAAGAAGGTCGAGACCGCGATCGCGTCGGGCGACAAGGAGGCGGCGCGCGCGGCCTTCGCGGCGGCCGCGCCCGAGATGCAGCGCGGCATCACCAAGGGCGTCGTGCACAAGAACACGGTCGCGAGAAAATTGTCGCGGCTCTCCGCGCGCATCAAGACGCTCGGCTCGACCCCAGCGCATTCCTGATCGACGAAGCACTATCGCTTGTGGCTCGCGTCGCCGAGACGACGATGCGGCACTACATGCATCTATTCTCGCTCGCCGAGTTCGCACGACCCAACGCGCGCGATGCGGCGCACGCGTTGCCGTCGCGTCGCGCCGTCAAAAATTTTTCACGAATTTCTCACACGCTTATTGCAAACCTACATCGTGCATGAGTAGAGTTTTGCCGCGCCGACATTGCGGGGGCATTCGGAGAAACGTCGCGGCGCTCACGAGCGCGGGCAGGCGTTCAAAGCAGACAAGTAGTTAGCGGCGGCCGGGCAAGCGAAACCTGAGCATTACGCTTCAACCGAACCCGTTGCGAGACCAAACGACGACGAGGGGATCAACGCATCCGATCGGCGCGCGAGGGAGGCTTCGTCCGCATCGTGAGGTGGCAATGTGGGAGACGCGTGAAGAGGACACTCGCCTGCACAGCGATGTCTCGCGCAATCTTGCGCTTCACCGGCGGAGCGTGAGCGCGATGGCCGACGGCCTCGGACGCGACGCCGAGTTGCAGGCACAATGGGCACGGGTGCGCGGCCGCCTCCGCGCGGAGTTCGGCGAGCCCGCCTATCGCTCGTGGCTGCGCTCGATGACGCTGGTCGATGTGCGCGAGGGCGTCATTCGCATCGCCGCGCCGACGCGGTTCCTGCGCGACTGGGTGGCGCAGCATTATTCCGACCGGCTGCGCGCGCTGTGGAACGTGGAGAATTCCGGCGTGAGCGGCGTCGAGATCGTGCTCGGCGCATCCGTGAGCGAGCCTCCGCCGGCGGAACCCGCTTTGCGCGAGCCGGCCGAGCCGCCGGATGAGAAGGACGTGAGCGCGACGCTCGACCCGCGCTTCACGTTCGAGAATTTCGTCGTCGGCAAGCCCAACGAGATGGCGCACGCCGCGGCGCGTCGCGTCGCCGAGACGGCGGCGGCGCGCGGCCGCGTCGTCCAATACAACCCGCTGTTCCTCTACGGCGGCGTCGGGCTCGGCAAGACGCATCTCATGCATGCCATCGCATGGCATATCCGCCGCGAGGACCCGCAGCGCAAGGTGATCTATCTCTCGGCCGAGAAGTTCATGTACCAGTTCATCCGCGCGCTGCGCTTCAAGGACACGATGGCGTTCAAGGAGCAGTTCCGCTCGGTCGACGTGCTGATGATCGACGACGTCCAGTTCATCAGCGGCAAGGAATCGACCCAGGAGGAATTCTTCCACACCTTCAACGCGCTGGTGGACCAGAACCGGCAGATCGTCATCTCCGCCGACAAGTCGCCCTCGGACCTCGAGGGGATCGACGAGCGCATGACCTCGCGCTTGGGATGGGGCCTGGTCGCCGACATCCACCCGACGACATACGAATTGCGGCTCGGCATCCTCCAGGCCAAGGCCGAGCAGATGAAGGTCGAGGTGCCGCAGAAGGTGCTCGAGTTCCTCGCCCACAAGATCACCTCCAACGTGCGCGAGCTCGAGGGCGCCTTGAACCGCATCTACGCCCACACCCAGCTGGTCGGCCGCCCCATTACCCTCGAGGGCTCGCAGGAGGTGCTGCACGACCTCTTACGCGCCAACGACCGCCGCGTCACCATCGACGAGATCCAGAAGCGCGTCGCCGAGCACTACAACATCAAGTTCTCGGACATGCACTCGGCGCGCCGCGCCCGCGCCGTCGCCCGGCCGCGCCAAGTGGCGATGTATCTGTGCAAGCACCTGACGCCGCGCTCGCTCCCCGAGATCGGCCGCAAGTTCGGCGGGCGCGACCACACCACCGTGATGCACGCGGTGCGCCGGATCGAGGAGCTGCGCGCCGCCGACCGCGCGCTCGCCGAAGACGTCGAGCTGCTGCGCCGGATGCTGGAGACGTGACGGCTACTGCACCCGCGTGAGTACGCCGTCCTGGCAGTGATAGGTCGGGATGGTGGCGCCGGCGACCCGCGCCGGAATCGGCATCTTGTAAGTCTCGCCGTTCGTCATCTTGTGCGGGCCGCCGTAGTTAGAGGACGAACCGCCCACCGGCGTGAACATGCAGGTGCCGTCGCCGTAGACGCCGCGGGTCGCAGCGTAGCGGGTTTCGCCGGGGCAGCCCGCGAGGTTTGCGGTCGCGGCAAACGCGCCCTGATCGAACTTGCCGGCGATCTTCGAGCCAGCCGACGTCGCCCCCGTGAATGCGCCCGCCGCGTCGATCGTGCCGGAGAATGTCGCGAACGGAATGGTCTGGCTTTTGTAGTAGGTCGTCCCGGACACGGCGGTCCCGGCGACCTCGATCGCCAGCGCGCCGCTGCACGCGCCGCTGAGCGCGCCGTGCCACGGTCCATCGTATGGCCCCGCCGCCTGGGCCGCGCCGATCTGGCAAAGAGCCGCCATCGCGCCGGCCAGAATCATCGTTTTCATGGCTTTCCCCTTCCCTTCGCTCCACCCCAACCACTCTACGGCGGGGCGCCATGGATTGTCATCGGCGAGCCTCGAATCGCGCCCCTTTCCTTCACCCGGCGGGGCGGCGCGTGCTATAGTGCCGTCCCGTTCCGCGCCATGGGCCGGCGGGGGCGCCGCGAGGGGGAAATCCGGCGCCGAACCGCAACGCCGCAACGAGCCAAAAGCCCGGCCGCCATGAAGCTCACGATCGAACGATCCGCGCTCCTTCGCGCCTTGGGCCACGTCCAAAGCGTGGTCGAGCGCCGCAACACCATCCCGATCCTGTCCAACGTCCTGCTGCGCGCGGAGGACGGCAAGCTCGCCCTCTCGGCCACCGACATGGACATCGAGATGGTCGCCTCGGTCGCCGGCCAGAGCGCGCGCAAGGGCGCCACCACGGTGCCGGCCCACACGCTCTACGACATCGTCCGCAAGCTGCGCGAGGGCGCGCAGGTCGAGCTCGACGCCGCCGGCGAGAAGGGCAACATGACCCTGCGCTCCGGCCGCTCGACCTTCACCCTCGCCTGCCTGCCGCCCGAGGACTACCCGCTGATGGCGGGGGGCGAGTTGCCGCATAACTTCATGGTGTCGGCGGTCGACCTGAAGCGGCTCATCGATCGCACCCGCTTTGCGATCTCGACCGAGGAGACCCGCTATTACTTGAACGGCATCTATCTCCATGCCGCCAAGAGCAACGAGGTGCCGATGCTGCGGGCGGTCGCGACCGACGGCCACCGGCTCGCCCGCATGGAAATCCCGCTGCCCGAGGGCGCCGCCGGGATGCCGGGCGTGATCGTGCCGCGCAAGACCGTGGTCGAGCTCAGGAAACTGCTCGACGAGATGGACCAGGATGTGGCGGTGGCGCTGTCCGACACCAAGATCCGCTTCAGCTTCGGCCCGACCGTGCTGACTTCGAAGCTGATCGACGGCACCTTCCCGGACTATGACCGGGTCATCCCGACCGGCAACGACCGCATCCTCGAGGTCGAGTGCAA
>Ga0209415_10000383_pt1 | contig 80458 bp, 81 predicted proteins | sample PeaSoiSIISIP2007_FD_187696 | JGI IMG/M metagenome (GOLD analysis project Ga0209415, IMG submission 187696) | Peat soil microbial communities from Weissenstadt, Germany - SII-SIP-2007 (SPAdes) (version 2) | ecosystem: Environmental > Terrestrial > Soil > Wetlands > Peat | place: Germany...
GCCGATTCCGGGGCTGCGGGGGCAGACCTGCCCGGCGCGGCCGTCGTGCGGGCGCCGGCGCTACTCCGGCACGTGGCAGACGGCCTCGACGTTGTTGCCGTCGGGATCGCGGACGAAGGCGCCGAAGTAGCCGGGGTGGTACTCCGGCCAGAGCTGCGGCCCGTGCAGCACCTCGGCGCCAGCGGCCACCGCCGCGTCGAAGAACGCCCGCACCGCTCCACGGTCGGGCGCGCTGAACGCGAGGTGGGCCTCGCGGAAGCCCTCACCGGTCGTGCGCGGCCCGATCCAGAAGACCGGCCTCGGGGCGATCCCGAAGCCGATGACCTCTCCGAAGTCCATCACCCGCGTGCCACCGAGTGGCGCGAGCACGGCGTCGAAGAACGCGGCGCTCGCCGTGACGTCGGCGCACTGGATTGACACGTGGTCGATCATGACCACATCATGCCCGCGCTGCGGGCACGCCCGCCGAGTCGTGGCGCTCGTCGAACGCCTGGACGAGGGCCCGCGGGGCCTGGCAGCGCCACGCGTCGGTGAGCAGCGCCTCGAGCTCGCCGACCTCGATCATCGCCAGGCGGACCAGCACGGCGGGGAAGCCCTTGTAGTGGGACTCGGTGAAGAAGCGCTCCTCGCCGGAAGCGAGCAGCCGCTCCTTCTCCTCCTGGTCGGCGACGCGCACTGCGACCACGTCGGGGCGGGCGACGCGCGGCTTGTTCGGCTCGACCCGCTCCATCCACGCGAGACGAAGGCCTTCTGCCTGTCGCGGTTGCGCACGGCGAACGCGAACCGGCCCGCCACGGGGCTCGTCTCGGGCAGCGACAGCGCGATCCGCCGGACGTCGCGCTGGTCGGCCACCGTCGTCGGTCACCGAGGTCGCGCCGGCGTGGTCGCGGCACCGCCACGGTGCTCGCGGCGCCACACCACCCGTAGGGCCGACCAGTCCTCGTCCAGCGCGGCGATCTTGGTGTCGACGAGACCCAGCGGCAGGACGTGCTCGCGCACGACGTCGTCGGTGATGTCGCTCCTGTGGCCGCCGGCTCGCCGTGGCCACGCGATCCACAGCGACCCGCCGGGGAAGATGCGCTCGCCGAGCCCTCCGAGGCGTCCCGGCAGCTCGCCGGCGGAGCTGAAGAAGCTGATGACGACGTCTGCGCGCTCGGGGTCGTCCACCAGCACCACGCCGTCGGGCGGGTCGGCGACGCCCCAGCGCGCAGGCGCGTGGTCGAGCGACAGCCGGTGTCCCGGCTTCAGGCCGAGCTTCTTCGCCTGCGGCGTCCCGGAGTAGCCGGCCGGCACCGCTCAGCGGCCTCGCGCTCGTCGCCGGTGCCGGCCGTGGCCCGTCACCGAGGGACGGATCGCCCGCTCCGCCGTTGCCGGCGGGCGTTCCCGGGCGCGACGACACACCACAACAGCGCGGCCGTCGCGACGAGGGTGCCGACGCGGTGGAGCCCGACGTCGGCGCGCCGAACGGGTGAACGGACGGGCGCCGCCTCCCCGTCTCGCGCTGGCTCGTGGAGCACGAGTTCGCCGCGACGACGCGGGGGCGGGGATGCTCCCGGGGCGCCGGCCGCATCGACCCCGGCGACGGTCAGCATCGCCTCACCGTAGCGGTTGGACCGCCTGGTCCGACCGGCCGGCGGGCGCCCCGCGTGCACCCGACGGCCCGGCGCCGTGGGCTCGCGGCCGGTGGAGCGTCAGTCCCGGTGATCGGTCGAGATCGCCAGCTCCCGCCAGGTCGCGAGGTCGCCGGCGACGGCTTGGAGCTTCGCCTCCATGCGCCCGACGCAGTCGGAGCCGAGGGCGAGCCGCTCGGGCGGCTCGGCGGCGGTCGCGACCGCGATCATCGCAGCGGCGGCCTTCGCGGGATCGCCGGGCTGCAGGTGGTTCGCGTTCGCGGCCCACTCCAGCAGCTCGCCGATGGTCGCCGAGTAGTCCTCGATCCTGCTCTCGGCGTGCAGGATCGACTGCGCGTCGAGGAAGTCCGTGCGGAAGGCTCCGGGCTCGACGATGACGACCTCGACACCGAGCGGGGCGAGCTCGGCGCGCAGCGACTCGCTGAGCCCCTCGACCGCGAACTTCGTGGCGCTGTAGATCCCGGATCCCGCACGCCCCGTGAAGCCTCCGACCGAGCTGATGTGGAGCACTCGCCCGGACCGCTGCCGGCGCATCACCGGAAGGACCACTCGCGTCACGGCGAGCAGCCCGAAGACGTTGAGGTCGAACAGGGAGCGCACCTGCGCCTCCGACGTCTCCTCGACGGCGCCGAGCAGGCCACGCCCCGCGTTGTTCACCAGCACGTCGATGCGGCCGAAACGCTCGGTGGCGCCCGTTACCGACGCCGCGACCTGCGCCTCGTCGGTGACGTCGAGCTCCAGCGCGAGCAGGCGCTCGCGCGGCCCGCCGAGGGCGTCCTCAGCCCGGCGCGGGTCGCGGGCGGTGGCGACGACCGCGTCGCCCCGCTGCAGGGCCTGGGCGGCCAGCTCCAGGCCGAAGCCGCGGGACGAGCCGGTGATGAACCAGGTCAGCATAGGTTGGACCACCTTTCGTGACGGCCGGCGCGACGCCGCGCCGGCGAGCGCACCTCGCACCCGCGCACGAGCGGCACGCCCGGCGCGCCGCTCACGGGGAGCTCGCCGAGCGAGACGCCGTGGCGGCCTTCGGCACCTCCTCGGCGCCGGAACCGGCCAGGTCTACCGAGCCCCGGCCGCGCGCCGCCTGCCGGACCGCTCCCGCACCTTCCCCGACGGCCCGGCGCGGGCCAATCCGTCGTGGCGCTCCGTCCGTATCCCTGCCGAGTACGGACGCTCGCGCCGCGCGAGCTCGAACGAAGGATGATAGAGATGGACGCAGCGATGTCGATCAGCAAGAGCCGCAGGAAGCGCGCCCTTCGGCTCGTCCCGGCGGCGATGCTCACCGCCGGCATGGCCGGGGTCGTGGCCCTCCCGGCGGCGGCCGGAGCCGCCACGAGCCACGCCAAGAAGGTGACGGTCGCGAAGTGGGTGACGAGCTCTAAGTACGGGAAGATCCTCGTCAACGCGAAGGGCTTCACCCTGTACACCTTCGCCAAGGACACGAAGAACCACTCCAACTGCACCGGGGGGTGCATCTCCGCGTGGCCGGCGCTCGTCGTTCCGGCCGGCGCGACGCCGGTCGGCACCGGCGTGACCGGGCTCGGGGTGGCGATGCGCTCGAACGGCCAGCACCAGGTCACCTACAAGGGCAAGCCGCTCTACCTCTTCGTCAACGACACGAAGGCGGGCCAGGTCACCGGTCAGGGCGTGAACGGCTTCTCGATCGTCAAGTCCGCCAGCTCGACCACGACGACCACGACCGGCGGCAGGTCGGGCTACTGAGCCTCACCGCGGCTCGGATCGCCGACTGGCGGCGGCTCCAGGCCGCCGGGCGCGGGTAGCCGCCGGCGGCCGCCGCCGCCGGCGGATCGTGCCCTCCCCCGTTCACCCGGTAGCTTCTCCCACCAGGTCGAGAGGAGGCGCCGGCGGTGAGGATGTCGCGGTTGTTCGGGGAGACGCTCCGGGAGGCTCCGGCCGGCGTCGAGTCGGTCGGTCATCAGCTCCTCCTCCGCGCCGGCTACGTCCGCCAGGTCGGGCAGGGCATCTTCGCCTTCCTCCCGCTCGGCTGGCAGGCCCTCGGGCGGATCGAGCAGGTGCTGCGCGAGGAGATGGCCGCCATCGGCGGCGTCGAGCTGTCGCTGCCGGTCGTCCAGCCCGCCGAGCTGTGGGAGGCGACCGGGCGCTACCGCACCGTCGGCCCCGAGCTGACGCGCCTGAAGGACCGGCGCGACCGCGAGCTCGTGCTCGCGATGACCCACGAGGAGGTGGTCGCCAGCCTCGCGGCGAGCGAGATCCACTCCCACCGCCAGCTCCCCCGCCTGGTGTTCCAGATCCAGATGAAGTGGCGGGACGACCCGCGGCCGCGGGCGGGGTTGATCCGGACCCGCGAGTTCACGATGAAGGACTCCTACAGCCTGGACGCCGACGAGGCCGGCCTGGACGCCCAGTACCAGCGGCACTACCGGGCCTACTTCCGCATCTTCGGCCGCTGCGGCCTCCCCGTCGTCGCCGTCGGCTCCGACGTCGGGATGATGGGCGGCAGCGCCGCCCACGAGTACATGTACCTCACCCCGCTCGGCGAGGACACCCTCGTGCTGTGCGACAGCTGCGGCTACGCGCAGAACCGGCAGGTGGCGACGTCGGTGAAGGCGCCCGCCGCGGCGGAGGAGCCGCGGCCGGTCGAACGCGTCCACACCCCGGGCACGACCACGATCGACGAGCTCGCCGCCCTCCTCGGCGTCGAGCCGGCGCGCACGGCCAAGATCGTCTTCCTCGTCGCCGAGCACCGCCGCGAGGACGGCACGACGCGCACCCAGCCGGTCGTCGCGGTCGTGCGGGGCGACACGTCCCTCAACGAGAGCAAGCTCGGCCACCTGCTGGACGGCGCCGAGCTGCGCCCGATGAACGCGACGGAGCTCGACGCCATCGGCGCCGTGGGCGGCTTCGCCTCCCCGATCGGCCTCACCGGTGCCACCGTCATCGCCGACCAGCTGGTCATGGACTCGCCCAACCTGGTGGCCGGCGCGAACGAGGCCGACTGGCACCTGCTGAACACGAATGCCGGGCGGGACTGGCAGCCGTCCGCGGTCGCCGACGTCGCGGCGGCGGACGAGGGTGACCCCTGCTCGGTCTGCGGCGAGCCCCTGCGCACCGTGCGCGGGGTGGAGGTCGCCAACATCTTCAAGCTCGGCACGCGCTACTCCGAGGCCCTCGGGGCGAACTACCTCGACCCCGACGGCAACGAGCGCCCGGTCGTCATGGGCTCGTACGGCATCGGTGTCGGGCGGCTGCTCGCCTGCGTCGCCGAGGAGCACCACGACGAGCGGGGGCTGCGCCTGCCGGTGAACGTCGCGCCCTTCCCCGTGCACCTGGCGGCGCTCGGCGGGAGCGGGACCCGCGTCGCCGACGCCGCGGAGCTCCTCTACGCGGCGCTCGGGGCGGCGGGGGTGGAGGTGCTCTTCGACGACCGCTACGAGCGCGCCGGCGTGCAGTTCGCCGACGCCGACCTGATCGGCCTGCCGCTGCGGCTCACGGTCAGCGAGCGCTCCCTGAAGGGCGGCGGGGTCGAGGTGAAGCGGCGCGACGTCGAGGAGGCGACCGTCGTCGGCGAGGACGCCGTCGTCGCCCACGTGCTGGACGAGCTCGCCGCGATGCGGGGGGCGCTCGACGCCGCCGGGGACCCGGGTGGCGCCCGCTAAGCACTTGGGCGCCATGTTCCGCAGCGCGCAAGGGCAAACCGCCATGTCGCGGCGTTGATGCGCCGGGTGCAAGAAGGCCCTCGCCACGGGCACGGGTCGCGTGTAGCGTAGGCGCGGGTCGGCCACCGACCCCTGCACCCGTAGAGAACGTCCAGGAAGTGCCGAAGGGAGGTCCCGTGACGATGAACACCACTTCGATGATCGTCCTCGCGCTCGAGGGGACCGACGAGGCCGCTGCACGGCGTGCTCCGGGTCTGAAGCGTCACCTTCACTGAGGGCAACCCACCCGCGCCCCGTGCGCTGAAGCTGCTGCACCGGAGGTCGACGGTGCGCCCGGCCTGAGCCGGTCTCCGCCTGTGCTCCGCCCCTCTCGCGTCATCCGCCCGGCGGCTCGACGCGCATCCCCGGCCGGTCGACCGACCGCCGCCGCGTAGCCACAACGGCCGGGCGACGGATCGTCGGCCACCGGCTCCCCCACCACCTGCCGACGAACGGCCCAGGTCCGCGACGCGGCGGCGCCGTTCCCGACGACGACCCATCCGAGAGAGCCCACGATGCATCCCGAACAGCTGGCGGCCCTGGCGAGCAGTTACCGTGCGGAGCGAGAGCGCGCCGCGTCGCGCGCCGCGCGCCTCGCGCCACGTGACCGCAGCCGGCTGAGCACGCGCGCACGCGCCGTGCGGGCGCGCCACGCCGCCGGGTGGACCCTGGTCGAGCTCGGCCTGCGACTGGCGGTCCACCGGGACGAGACGGCCGACGCGCTGACCTCGCGCTGAGCCGTCGCCTAGCCGGCGGAGAGCCGCTCGACGAGCGGGACGTAGCGCGCGAGACCCGGCGTCTTGCGGCCCGGCGTCTTCGCGCCGTCGTCCAGGCGGCGCAGGAGCAAGGCGTCCTGGAAGAACGGCTCCGCCTCAAAGGCGCGGCGCTCCTCGGCGTCCATCTGGCCGCCCTGGGCGACGAGGCTCAGTCGCGAGGCCTCCGAGAGCCCGGCGTGGTACGCGGGCTCGACCGAGCAGAGCCAGCGCTTGGCCTCGACGTGCAGGCGCACGGGCTCGACGACGCCCGGCGGGAGCCAGCCGGCGAGGAGCGCCGCGCCGCGCGCGGCGTGCTCGCCCTCCCCCACCTCGGCCGACTCGGTCCCGCCGGCGCCGGCCGGCGCCGGGAGCGGCAGCCACCCGACGTCGTGGAGCAGGGCCGCCACGACGAGGGCGGGAGCGCACCCCTCGCGTTCCGCCGCGTCGGCGCACTGGAGGGCGTGTTCGAGGGACGTGACCGGCTCGCCGAGCCTCAGCTGGCCGGCGGCGCCGGCGAGCGCGCCGAGGATCGCCGGCAGCGGGCTCGCCGCGCGGCCGGGCGGGAGGTCGACCTCTCCCTCGCCCGAGGACGCCGTCTGCACGCCGGCATGCTACGAGGACGAGCTCTCCGGGCCTCGACCGGCCGGCGACGCCCGGCAGAACTCTTCGCGACGGGCACGCGACGTCCCGGCGGCACGTCAGTCGGCGCTGCCGGCCCCCATCAGCGAGCGCACCGCGTCGACGTCATCTCGGATGCGCGCCACCAGCTCGTCGTCGGAGGTGAAGCAGAGCTGGCCGCGCACCGCCTCGCCGACGTGCACCCGCACCCGCTGGCCGTAGAGGTCGCCGTCGAAGTCGAGCAGGTACGCCTCGACCAGCCGCGCGGCGTCCTCGTCGTGGTAGTACGTCGGCCGGCGCCCGATCGAGATCGCCGCGACGTGGCTCGAGCCGTCGGCGAGCTCGACGCGCCCCGCGTAGACGCCGTCGGCCGGGAGCGCGACGGGCCCGTCCGGCTCGACGTTGGCCGTCGGGAACCCGAGGACGCGCCCGCGCCGGTCCCCGGCCACGACCGTGCCTGCGAACTCCTCCTCCACGCTGCGACCCTACCAAGCGGGCCCCGGCGAGAGCCGGATCGACGGCGGGCGCCCCGGGCGGCGGCTACGCGGCCTCGCGCTCGACGTTCCTCGCGAACGCCGGGAAGCGCCGCACGATGCCACGCGACTGCTCGGGCCGCAGCGCGCCGCTGTGCACCAGGGCCCTCGGTGTCACGAGCCGGTAGAGGCCGAACAAGAGCAGGTCCGTCGCGCCCGCGAGCAGCGCGACGAGCAGCGCGCCGGCGAAGGTCTCGACGGTGTCGTTCTGGGCGAGGCCGGCGAAGATGTACTCGCCGAGGTCGTTGAAGGTGACGTAGGCGGCGAGGGTGGAGGTGGCGACGACCTCGACGGCGGCGGTCCGCACGCCGGCGACGGCGAGCGGCAGCGCCAAGGGGACCTCCACCCGCCAGAACCGCTGCCAGGCGCCCATCCCCACTGCCCGGGCGGCCTCGCGCACGTCGGCGTCGACCTCGCGCATCCCGACGTAGCTGTTCGTCAGGATGGGCGGAATCGCGAGCGCCACGAGCGTGATGCCGGCGGTGAGGAACCCGTCGAAGCGGAGCCCCGGGAACGGCTGGATGGCAAGGATCGTGAGCAGCGCGATCGAGGGCACGGCCCTCGCCGAGTTGGCGGCGTTCACGGCGACGAAGCCGCCCCGCCCGGCGTGGCCGAGGTAGAAGCCGAGCCCCATCCCGACGACCGTCGAGACGGCCACGACCACGACCGCCAGCTCGACCTGGTTTCCCAGCCGCACGAGGATCCCCGTCGGCCCGCTCCAGTTCGCGGCGGTGGAGAAGAACTGCCACAGTCCCGCCCAAAAGCCCATCTCAGGCCGTCTCCACGGTGCGCGCCCAGCGCACGACGACCCGCTCGGCCACGACGAACAGGAGGTCGCCAAGCCCGGCGAGCACGATCGAGAGCACCAGCGCGACGACGATCGGGGTGTTGAAGGACTCCTGGAAGCCGGTGATGATCAGCTGTCCGAGGCCACCGAGGCCGATGAACGCCGTGACGTTCACCAGCCCGACGGCGGTGACCGTGGCGACGCGAAGGCCGGCGAAGACCGACGGCAGGGCGAGGGGGAGGTCGACGCGCACGAGCTCGGCGAGCGGCGAGTAGCCGACGGCCCGGGCCGCCTCGCGGACCTCCTCGGGCACCGCGTCGAGGCCGGCGACGGTGTTGCGGATCAGGATCAGCAGCGTGTAGCTGACGAGGGCGACCTCGCCGGTCGTGATCGAGAAGAAGCCGGTGAACGGGCGGATCAACCCGAACAGCGCGATCGACGGGATGGTGTAGAGCAGGCCCGAGAACCCGAACACCGGACCGCGCGCCCGCCGGAACCACCAGACGGCGACAGCGCTCGGCAGCGAGATGACGAAGCCGATCCCGACGGCGAGCACGGCGAGCGCGACGTGCTGGACGAGTGCCGGCCTGATCGTGCCGCCCCAGTTGCTCGTCACCCACGACCACTGGATGAGCGCGTCCACGGCCGCCGTCATCAGCGCGACCCTACCCGGACCGGTCCCGAGATCCGATGCCCGGCGCCAGACTTGCGGCGTGCCCGTGGCGGTCGCAGGAGCTCCCTGGCTAGCGTCGCGCGGCAATGATCAGCATCCGCTCGGTGTCGAAGCGCTACGTCCACGGCGAGATCGCCGTCGACGACCTCAGCCTCGACGTCGAGGAGGGCGAGCTGTGCATCCTCGTCGGCCCCTCGGGGTGCGGGAAGACGACGACCTTGAAGATGGTGAACCGCCTGATCGAGCCGACCTCGGGCGCGATCCTGATCGACGGTCAGAACGTGCTGGAGATCAATCCGGTGCAGCTCCGACGGCGCATCGGCTACGTGATGCAGCAGGGGGGCCTCTTCCCGCACCAGCGCGTCGCCGAGAACGTGGGTGTCGTCCCCCGCCTCCTCGGCTGGGGCAAGGACCGCATCCGCTCCCGGGTGCACGAGCTGCTGGAACTCGTCGGCCTCGAGCCGGCGAGCTACGAGCGGCGCTACCCCCACGAGCTCTCCGGCGGCGAGCGCCAGCGCGTCGGGGTCGCCCGGGCGCTCGGCGGCGACCCTCCCGTCTTGTTGATGGACGAGCCGTTCGGCGCAGTCGACCCGGTGACGCGCGGCCGCCTCCAGCAGGAGTTCCTGGAGCTCCAGGGCACGCTCAACAAGACGGTGATGTTCGTCACCCACGACATCCAAGAGGCGGTGGCCCTCGGCTCGAGGATCGCCGTGCTCAGCAAGGGCGCGGTCCTGGAGCAGTACGACTCGCCCCAGGAGGTGCTCGGCCACCCCGCGTCGCCGTTCGTCGCGGACTTCGTCGGCGGGGATCGCGGCCTGCAACGCCTCGGCGTCACCTGCGTCGAGCTCGCCGACCTCACCCGCGTGCCGATCGTCGCCCCCGCGATGCAACTCGGTGAGGCCTTCCGCATGATGCGGGCCTCGGACAGCCGCTTCGCGATCGTCCTCGACGGCGGCGAGCGCCCGAGCGGATGGGTGCCGGGGCAGGGGGCCGAGCGCAACGGGAGGGCCGAGGCGCACGGGCCGGCCACGCGGGCGAACGGCGCGGCGCGCCGCGCCGAGGACCCCGTTGCCGAGCACCTGCGCTCGATCGACGCGACCGTGCCCCTCGGCTCCTCGCTCCGAGACGCCCTCGCGCTGATGCTCCAGCACGACGACGGCTTCGTGACCGTCGTGGACGAGGAGCGCTACGTCGGTGTGCTCACGCCCGACGACGTCCACGCCGCGATGCGCCGCTCGATCGGCGGCGAGCCGGTCGAGGTCTGAACCGGACGCGGCCGGTCCGGAGACCCGACCCGCACACGGGACGGGCGCGGCGGCGCGCTCCACGTCCGGCGGCCTCCGGACCGGGCCGTGCGTCGTCAGCTCCCGATCAGATCAGGCCCTTCTGCGTCAGCCAGGCCCTGGCGACCGCCGCGGCGCTCTCGTGCTGCACGTCCACCTTGATGTTCAGGTTCGACAGCGCCGTCGTGGTGAGCTTGGAGGACAGGGCGTTCAGCGCGGTGGCGACGCCCGGCACGTCGAAGGACTTGCGGATGACCGGGATGAGCTGGTCGGCCGCCTGGAGGTGCTTGTCGTCGGTCAGCTGCACGAAGTGGTTGCGCACGATGTTGCCGTCGCTCGAGAAGAACTCGACGACCTGCACGGTGCCGTCCTTCAGCGCGGCGACGCTGATCGGGCCGGCCTCGTCGGTCGACTCGAACGCCTTGAAGTGCAGGCCGTAGACCTTCTCGAGACCGAGCTCGCACGTGGCGTTCGTCGGGCACTCGGGCGGACCGCCGAGGACGAGCTGCGACGCGACCGGCTTCAGGCTCGACAGCGTGGTCAGGTGGTACTTCTGCGCCGTCGCCTTGGTCACGGCGAAGACGTTGGTGTCGATCGCGGGAGCCGGGTCGAGCACCGTGACGCCGTGCTTGGCGAGGAGCGTCTTCAGCCCCTTCACGGCCGAGGTGATCTGGTTCGCCTTCTTGCCGGCGTTCTCGTTGAGGTAGAGCAGGAGCGTGCCCGCGTAGTCCGGCTCGAGGTCGAGCGCTCCAGCCTCGAGGGCCGGGACGACCGCCTGGCGGTCGCCGAGGTCGGGCCGCACCTGCACCTTGTAGCCGGCGTGCTGGAGCACGTCGCCGTAGAGGTTGGCGACGATGAACTGCTCCGTGAAGTTCGTCGAGCCGATGACGATGGTCGGCAGCTTGGCTCTCGTGGCCGCCGCCGTCCGGGCCTGGCCCGTCGCGGCGAGCGCCGGCGCCGTCGCCGTCGCGGCCGTCAGCGCGCCCACGACCAGTACGAGGCCCGCCAGCAGCGTGCGGGGTGATCTCATCGTTCCTCCTCCGAGGCGCGGGACTGTGGCGCCAAATGATGATTTACCCGGTCAGATTAGTAGCGTACTGCGGGACCCTCTGCGGCCTTGCCGGGTTGCCCACCCTGACAGCGGGCAGCATCGCTTCGCCGGATCGCCGGTCGCGTGTCCTCCCCGGTTGCACTCTTACCGGCGGGGCCATCCGTTACACGCCATGGCCAGGCCGTTCCCCGCCCCGGTCGGTCTCACCTGGCGGTTCGCGCTCGGGCTCGTCGACGCCCCAGCCCCACAGGTCGTCGGGCCCGGCTGGTCGGCCGAGGCGGGGCGGCCGCAGCGGCGGCTTTCGGAAGCGGCGAACCGAGCGGTCAGAGGACCAGGGGGCGAAGGGCGCCATGATGCTCGTGGCGAGCGAGACGAGCACCTGGTCGTAGTTGACCCGCCATCCCGAGAAGTCCCGCCAGACCTGGTCGCGGTCCTGGCGCAACGGCATGCCGACCTCGGCGAAGAGGTCCAGGACGTCGTCGACCTCCTCACGGACGAGGGTGATCGGCGCGTCGGGGAGCGGATGGGGGTCATACGGGATGCCCTGGGTGCTCGCGACGGCGCGCAGCGCCACGTAGCCCGCCCGGATGCACAGCTCGGCGTCGATGTCGCGGGGGCCGTCGAACGCGGCGCAGCGGAGCGACGCGCCGTCGAGCACCGCGCCGGCCGCGGTCAGCCACGACTGCCCGGGGAACGGCGAGCGGAAGTACGAGAGGACCGGGAAGCTCGTGTGGGTCTCGCTCAGCTCGGTGAACCACTCCTCCCACGAGCGCCACACCTGCGTCAGGTCCTCGAAGCGGTCGAACCGCCACGTCCAGGCGAGCAGCTGCGTACCGCTCGGCGGCACCCCGGCCCGCAATGACAGCTTGCCGACGGCCGCCTCGCGTCGTGAGAAGGACGCGTAGACCGTCGGCAAGTAGCTGATGAGCAGTGCCAGCAGCGCGAGGCCGACGATCGCCTCCATGCCCGCGGCGAGCTCGGCGAGCGTCCCCGGTGGCCGCTCGAAGCCGAGCGTGGTGAGCGACGAGAGGGACCCCACGAAGACCCTGCCGGCGGCTTCCTGGTCGATCGCCCAGACCACGCCGGCGAAGCCGGCCCAGACCAGCCCGAGCCACGTGGTGACGAGCGCGAGCAGGTAGAGCGGACCGAGGCTCGCGAACACGTGGTCCCGCCGGGCGAAGCTCGGCGCCCGCCCGAGGCGCAGGCCGAGGGCGGCCCGCACGAGGACGAAGACCGTGCGGGCGATGCGGGACTGCACGGCCCGGGGCAGCACGATGGTGCGCACCGCGGAGCCGAGGACGACGCCCACCAAGACGACGCCGGCGGCAGCGACGAGCACCCGGGCCAGGAGCAGCACGGTGCGGACCCTACCGGTTGGCGACGCCCGGGTGTCCGGGCGCGCCGGTGCCGGGAGCGCCGGACGCCCCCGGCAGGCGGCGGGTCCGTCGGGCGCGTATGAGCGGGCCACCCGCCGGGAAGGGAGACTGGTGCAGCCGAGCCCGAGGAGGGGACATCGATGCCCGAGGAGTACGACGTCATCGTCGTCGGTGGCGGGCCCGCCGGCGAGCACGCCGTGGGACGCGCCGCCGACGCCGGCCTCACCACCGTGCTCGTCGAGTCCGAGCTCGTCGGCGGCGAGTGCTCCTACTGGGCCTGCATGCCGAGCAAGACGCTCATCCGTCCCGGTCAGGTGCTCGCCACCGCCCGCTCGGTCCCCGGAGCCCGCGAGGCCGTCACCGGCCGGCTCGACGCGAGCGCCGCGCTGGCGCGCCGCGACTGGATGACGGCCGGGTGGGACGACCACGGCCAGGTGGAGTGGCTCGACTCGGTCGGCGCGCAGCTCGTCCGGGGCCACGGCCGGCTTGCCGGCGAGCGCGCCGTCGACATCGAGTCCCCCGACGGGAGCACCCGGCGCCTGGTCGCCCGGCGCGCCGTCGTGCTCGCGACCGGCTCCGCGGCCGCCATCCCGCCGATCGACGGCCTGGCGACGACCCGGTTCTGGGACAACCGCGAGGCGACGGCGGCGAAGGAGGTGCCCGAGCGCTTCGTCGTCCTCGGCGGGGGCGTCGTCGGCGTCGAGCTCGCCCAGGCCTGGCGCCGGCTCGGCAGCCGCGAGGTGACGGTCATCGAGGGCGCGGCACGGCTCCTGCCCCGGGCCGAGCCCTTCGCCTCCGAGGAGGTCCGGGCGGCCTTCGACGCCGAGGGGATCGCCGTGCGGACGGGCGTCGCCGTCGTCGCGGTCCACCGCGACGCCCCCGACCGGCCCGTCGTCGTCTCCCTCGCCGACGGCTCGAGCGTGACGGGCGACGAGCTCCTGGTCGCGACGGGCAGGCGTCCGCGCACCGGCGACCTCGGGCTCGACACCGTCGGCCTCGAGCCGGGTCGCTACGTGACCGTGGACGGCCGGCTCCAGGCCACCGGGGTCCCGGGCGGCTGGCTCTACGCGATCGGCGACGCCAACGGCCGCGCCCTGCTCACCCATATGGGGAAGTACCAGGCGCGCATCGCCGTGCGCGCCATCCTCGGCGAGGACGTCGGCGCGGGCGCCGACGACGGACCGGTGACGAGCGTCGTCTTCACCGACCCCCAGGTCGCCTCGGTGGGCCTCACGGAGGCCGAGGCTCGGGGCAGGGGCCTCGCAATACGGGTGCTCCGCGTCGCGACGACCTCGGTCGCCGCGGCCGAGATCGCCGGCGAGGACGTGACCGGGACGTGCCAGCTCGTGGTCGACTCGTCGGCGGGGGTGCTCGTCGGCGCGACGTTCACCGGTCCCGAGATCAGCGAGCTCGTCCACGCGGCCACCGTCGCCGTCACCGGCAGGGTCCCCCTCGAGCGCCTCCGCCACGCGGTCGCGGCCTTCCCGACGCTGTCGGAGGTCTGGCTCGAGCTGGTGGAGAGCTACTTCTCGAGCGACGGCGGCGGCTGAGCGCTGGCGAGGAGCCGCGACTCCGCCGCCCGGGACGCACCGGCGACCGGAGCCCTCTCGCTTCGAGCGGTTGCGGCGGCGGGCTGGGCGACGGCTCGACCGGGGACGGTCCGCCACGACCGGGCGATGACGGCACAGGCCAGCGTCACGACGCCGGCCACGACGACGAACGGCAGCACGGGGTCGACGCCGAAGAGCGCGCCGCTCGCCGCCGCGGCGAGCGCCGTCGCCGCCGTCCTGGCGGTCTCGACGGCGCCCTGCGCCTCGCCCTGGACCTCGGCGGGGACGTGCTCGGTGAGGACCAGCACCGCGGCCGGCGAGCCGATCACCGAGCCTGCCGCCTCGAGCACCGCCAGTCCGAGCAGGGCCGGCACGGAGTGGAGGAACGGGTAGAGCACGCAGAAGCCGATCGACACCGCGAGCGCGCCGAGGGTGAGGACGCGGCGGTCGAAGCGCTGGGCCAGCCGACCTGCGGGCACCGAGAGCACGGCGAAGGGCAGCGCGAACAGCGTCCAGGAGAAGCCGATCTCGAACGTCGTCGCGCGGCGCAGCTGCAGGAGCAGCGTCCAGCACGACTCGTAGACTCCTCCGAGGAGCCCGCTCGCCGCGAAGACCAGCACCACCCCGACGAGCGCGGGCGTGACGCGCAGGTGGGCTCGGCTCCCCCGCCGGGCCACCGCGGCGGGCGCGCACGCGGCAAGCGCCTCCAGCTCCTCGGTGCGCTCGTCGCGGGGGACGGCCGGCGCGGCGGCGAGGGCCGTCGGGCGGCCCTCGGGCACCGACACGAGGACCGGGAGCGCGGCGAATCCCGCCGCCACCGCGGCGCTCACGAAGAGCAGGCCCATCGAGGAGAGGCCGCCGAGCGTGCCGAGGAGCGGCCCGATGGCAAGGGCGAGCATCTGGCTGCCGTAGAGGGCGCCGAACGCCCCACCGCGCTCGTCGAGCGGCAGCTCGGTCCCGAGGATGGCCGCCGAGGCCACCGTGACGGCGCCGGCGCCGACGCCCTGCAGGGCGCGGAAGACGATCGCGGGCCCCGGCCCGGACGTCAGGGCGAAGCCCACGCTGCCGACGGCGAAGACGACCAGCCCCCCGAGGATGATGGGCCGCCGTCCGATCCGGTCGGAGAGACGCCCGACCGGGTACTGGGTGAGCACGCTCGCGGCGAAGTACGCCGCCATGACGATCCCGACCAGCGCCGCGCTCGACCCGTGGCGGCGCAGGTACGTCGGCAGCAACGGGAGGATCGCGCTCCCGCCGATCCAGAGCAGCAACGTGGCGAACGAGAGCGCGACGACGAGGCGGCGGGATCCGCGGTTCGCCGGCAGCCCGAACAGCCGCATCCTCGCCACGGACCGAGGGTAGCTCTGGGCGAGCACAGCCCCGCCCGGGGCCGGGCCCCGAGCCCGTGCCGCTCAGTCCACCTCGGCCCAGCCCTCCGCCCGCGCCACCGCCTGGCGCCAGCGCGCGTAGAGGCGGTCGCGCCCGGCCGCGGCGGGCGACGAGGACGGTTCGAAACGCCGACCGGACCGCCGGAGCGCCCCGACCTCGGCCCGGTCGCGCCACAGCCCCATGGTGAGGCCGGCGAGGTAGGCCGCGCCGAGCGAGGTCGTCTCGGTGTCCGCCGCCACGTCGACCGGCACCCCGAGCACGTCGGCCTGGAACTGCATCAGCCAGGCATTGGAGGCCGCCCCGCCGTCGACGCGCAGCTCCTCCACCGGGCGTCCCGCCGCCGCCATCGCCTCCACCACGTCACGGGTGCGCCAGGCGATGCCCTCCAGGACGGCCCGCGCCAGGTGGGCCCTCGTCGTCGCGCGCGTCGCCCCGAGCAGCGTGCCGCGAGCAGCGGGGTCCCAGTAGGGGGCGCCGAGGCCGGCGAGCGCCGGGACGAACCAGACGTCGTCGTTGCCCGCGAGGCTCGCCGCCAGCGCCTCGGTCTCGGCGGCCTCCCGAATCACCCCGAGCCCGTCGCGCAGCCACTGCACGGCGGCGCCGGTCGCGAAGATCGAGCCCTCGAGCGCGTACTCGGCACCGTCGGCGAGCCCGAGCCCCACGGTCGCGAGGAGCGCCCCGCGGGCGTCGAGCGGTGTCGAGCCGGTGTTGCCGAGCACGAACGAGCCCGTCCCGTAGGTGTTCTTGGCCTGACCCGGCGAGAAGCACGCCTGCGCGAACAGCGCCGACTGCTGGTCGCCGAGCACGCCGGCGATGGGCAGGCGCTGGCCGCCGAGGAGCTCGGTCACCGTCTCGCCGAAGACGGCGCCAGAAGGGCGGATCTCGGGCAGGAGCGGGCGCGGCACGCCGAGCAGCTCCAGCAGCTCCTCGTCGTAGTCCAAGGTGCGCAGGTCCATGAGCAAGGTGCGCGAGGCGTTCGTCGGGTCCGTGACGTGCGCGGCGCCCCCGGTGAGCTTCCAGACGAGCCAGGAGTCGACCGTGCCGAAGCACAGCTCCCCGCCCTCGGCTCGCGAGCGCAGGCCGTCGACGTGCTCGAGCAGCCAGGCCAGCTTCGTCCCGGAGAAGTAGGGGTCGAGCACGAGGCCCGTCCGCTCCGAGACCAGGGTGCCGGCACCGGCCGCCTCGAGCCGCCGGCAGAGCTCCGCACCGCGGAGGTCCTGCCAGACGATGGCGTTGTGGACGGGCCGGCCGGTCGCTCGCTCCCACAGGACCGTCGTCTCGCGCTGGTTCGTGATCCCGAGGCCCGCGAGGTCACCGGGGTCGATGCCGGCGTCGGCCACCGCCGCGCGGCAGCATTCGACGACGCGCTCCCAGATCTCCTCGGGGTCGTGCTCCACCCAGCCTGGTCGGGGGTAGTGCTGGCGGTGCTCGGCGTAGGCGTGCCCGGTGACGTCGCCGCGCGCGTCGACGACGAGCACGCGCGTTCCGGTCGTGCCCTGATCGACGGCGAGGACGTGCGAGGGCATCGGCGGCTCCAGCTCAGGGAAGCGGGAGCAGCGCCGGCGCGCCGCGCATCGCCGCGTCCGCCGCACGGTCGTCCGGCTGGCGCTCCGCTGCCTGCTCCGCCTCGACCTGCAGCCGGTAGCCCTCGACCTCCTGACGGGCCTGCGCGCCGTCCCAGCCGAGGTGGGGCGCCATCAGCGCCGCGACGTCCTCCGCGGCCGATGCCGCGCGGTCGCTCGTCTCGATGGCGGCGCGGGTCCGCCGGGCGAGCACGTCCTCCAGGTGGCGCGCCCCCTCGTGGGTCACCGCGTAGACGGCCTCCGCGCGCAGGTACCCCTCGGCGCCAGGGATGCCGAGGGCGAGCGAGGCGTCCGAGGCGGCGAGGGCGAGGACCTCCCCGGCGAGCGTGCCGTAGCGCTCGAGCAGGTGCTCCACCAGGCCGGTCCCGAGGCCGGAGCTGCGCGCCAGCTCGGCGCGGGCGGCCCAGGCGGCGGCGTAGCCCTCGCCGCCGAGGATCGGCACCGAGGCCGTGGCCGACCGGGGAGCGTCGAGTCCCGCATGGTCGACGACGGCGTCGACCGCGTCGCTCGCCATCACCCGGTACGTCGTGTACTTGCCCCCCGACACGACGACGAGCCCGGGCGCGGGTCGGCCGACCGCGTGCTCGCGTGAGAGCTTCGTCGTCTCCTCGGCGGCACCGGCGATGAGCGGCCGGAGGCCGGCGTAGACCGCGACGACGTCCTCCACCCCGATGGGCGAGGCCAGCACGCGGTTGACCCGTTCGAGCAGGTAGCCGATGTCCGCCGCGCTGGCCGCCGGCCGGGCCTTGTCGTACTCCCAGGGCGTGTCGGTCGTGCCGATCACCCAGTGCTCGCCCCAGGGGATGACGAACAGCACGCTCTTCTCCGTCGGGACGATGAGCGCCGAGGACGAGTCGATGCGGTCGCGCGCCACCACGATGTGCACGCCCTTCGACGGCCTGACGCGAAGCGGGCGCTCCCGCCCGGCGAGCGCCTCGACCTCCTCGCTCCACACGCCGGTGGCGAGCAGCACGGCCCGGGCGCGCACCTCGAACTCCCGACCGGTCTCGAGGAGGCGCAGCCGCGCCCCGACGACGGCCTCCCCCTCCCGCACCAGCCCGACGGCCGCGACGCGGTTCACCGCGAGGGCGCCGTGGTCCACCGCGGTGCGCACCACCGCCAGCGCGAACCGGGAGTCGTCGACGCGTGCGTCGTAGTACTGGATGGCGCCGACGAGGGCGTCCGAGCGGAGGCAGGGCGCGATCCGCAGCGCGGCGCGCCGCGTGAGCTGGCGGTGCCGGGGCAGGCCGCCGCCGGTCCTCGACGAGCGCGCGAGCAGGTCGTACAGGCCGACTCCTGCGCCGACGTAGGCACGCTCCCACACCCGCCGGGTGAGCGGGAAGAGGAACGGTGTCGGCCGCACCAGGTGCGGCGCCAGCCGGAGCAGCAGCGCCCGCTCCCGGAGCGCCTCCCGCACCAGCGCGAAATCGAACATCTCGAGGTACCGCAGTCCCCCGTGGATCAGCTTGCTCGAGCGGCTGGACGTTCCCGACGACCAGTCCTGCGCCTCGACGACCGCGACACGAAGCCCCCGCGAAACCGCGTCGAGCGCGGCGCCCGAGCCGACGATGCCCCCACCGACCACGAGGAGGTCGAGGGGTGCGCCGTCCGCCAGCTCGCCGACGTGACGCTCCCATTCGCCCGGCGACAGCGCGATCGGGCTCACCGGTGTACCAGGATCATCGACCGATCACGACCGTCGAGCTCGCAGAACCATCGGGGGCGCCTCCGCCATGATGCTGCCGGGGCGGGCGCGGGCGCGCAAGACGAGCGGGTCGAGCCGGTCGGCCCTCGGCGCCCGTCACGCCGCGCCCGCCCGCTCGAGCACCATCTCGAGCAGGCGCTCAGCCGCGGCGCCGAGCGGCCGGCCGGCGGCGCAGGCGATCGCCGTCTCCCATACCGGCTCCGGCGTCACCGCCACGTACTCGAGGTCGGGCCAGTGCCGGGCGATCGAGCGGGGCGCGAAGCCGAGGCCGATGCCGTGGCGCACCAGGTCGATCATCGTCCGCGCGTCATCGACCTCCATGTCGATCGCCCGCCCGACACCCGCGGCAGCGAACGCGCGGTCGACCGCTGCGCGGTTGCCCCAGCCCTCGGGGAAGTCGACGAACGCCTCGCCGCGGATCGTGGCGAGGCGGACCCGGCTCCGCCCGGCGAGGGCGTGCCCTCGCGGGCAGGCCAGCAGCACCGGCTCGGCCGCGAGCGGCTCTACGCGCAGGTCCTTCGGGTACGGCCGCGGGAGCGAGACGAACGCCAGGTCGAGCTGGCCGCGACGGATCGACTCGGCGTGCGCCGCCGAGCCGCCGGATGCCTGGCGGAGCCGGAAGCTCACGCCCGGATGCGCGGCGTGGAAGCGGGCGAGCAGGTCCGCCATGTCCACGCTGGAGAGGCCCTGGACCGTACCGAGGCGCACGGAGCCCCGCACCAGCCCGCGGACCGCCGCCACCGACTGGCGGGCCGACTCCGCCGCGGCGAGGGTCCGCCGTGCCTCCTCGAGGAGGGCACTCCCCGCGTCGGTGAGCGCGACCCGTGCGGTCGTCCGGTCGAAGAGCACCGCCCCGAGCTCCCGCTCGAGCGAACGGATCGAGACCGACAGACCGGACTGGACGATGTGGACGCGCCGGGCAGCCCTGGTGAAGCTCCCCTCCTCCGCCACGGCGACGAAGTGCTCGAGATGCCGCAGCTCCATCCCGCCAGCGTACCCGCCGGATGCCCGCTACTTATTCGCCGAAGTGATGATGCCTAGCTCAACAATTCGTCGTCGGACATGAACATCCGCACCCCTTGACCGGTTGTACGCACCAACGCCCCCCACCTGCCGGTCGGGCGGGACCCCAACCGAAGGAGCGCTGATGAGCACCCAGGCGAGCGACGGTCGATCGCTCGATCACGGCACCAAACGGCCCGAGCTGCCGCGCTGCGCCGCGAACGCCGCGACGGACAGGCAGGCAGCGCCCCCGGCACATGACGCGGGACCGGACGGCCCGGGCCGGGGACCCCATCGCGCTCCGGTCCGCCGGACCCACCGCTCCCCCGCCGGCGACCCGGCCGGCGGACTGGCGCGGGTCGTCCCGGGTGCCCGGCGCGGCGAGCGCCCGGCCCCGTCGCTTGGCATGCCCGTGCTCGCGCACCCGAGGATCGCGCTCGCCCTGATCCTCGTGGCGGTCTTCATGGTCGTCCTCGACTTCAGCATCGTGAACGTCGCCCTCCCGTCGATGCAGCGGGCGCTCGGCTTCACGCCCGCGTCGCTCCAGTGGGTCGCCACGGCCTACGCGATCAGCTTCGGCGGCCTGCTCATCCTGGGCGGACGGGCTGCCGACCTCTTCGGGCGCCGGCGGCTCTTCGTCGCCGGGCTCGTGCTGTTCGCCCTGGCGTCGCTCGGCGGCGGGATGGCGACCGACCCGGTGGCGCTCGTGGTGGCGCGCGCGGTCCAGGGCGTCGGCGGGGCGATCGTCGCACCCGCCTCCCTGTCGCTGCTCACGACCAGCTTCGCCGAGGGACCGGCGAGGACCCGGGCCCTCGGGCTCTACGGTGCGACCGCGTCGATCGGCTTCGTCGCCGGGCTGCTGCTCGGCGGCGTGCTCGTGCAGTTTCTCAGCTGGCGCGCGGTCCTCTGGGTGAACGTCCCGGTCGGACTGGCGGCAGCGCTGCTCGCGCCACGTCTCCTGGACGGCTCGCGGCCGGCCGCACCGAGCGGGCACCTCGACGTCGGCGGTGCTGCGCTGATCACCGCCTCGCTCGCCGCGCTCGTCTACGCCGTCTCCGAAGGCCCGACGGCGGGCTGGGCCACCTGGCCCGTCAGCGGGGCCCTCGCCGGCGCCGCGCTCGCCTTGTCGGCGTTCTTTGCCGTCGAGCTCCGCCACCCGCATCCCCTCGTGCGCCTCGGGATCCTGCGCCAACGCACCCTGCGGTCCGCCAACGCCATCACGGTGATGCTCGGTCTCTGGAGCGGTGGGGAGGTGCTCGTGATGACGCTGTACCTGCAGATCGACCTCCACTACTCGCCGTTGTGGACGGGCCTCGCCCTGGCGCCGCAAGGCGCGGCCGGCCTCGTCGCCGGCCTTACCGGGGCGCGGCTGGCCGCTCGCGTCGGCATCAGGCGCGTGCTCATGCTCACCACCGCCCTGCCGATGCTTGGCTTCCTCCTGCTGTGGCGGATGCCGTCACATGACGACTACCTGCCGGTCCTCCTCGCCATTGCGCTCGTCGGCTTCGGCACCGCGGGCAGCGCCTTCGCGACGGCCGTCGCCGCGAGCGCCGGGGTCGCCGACCATGAGCAGGGACTGGCCGGCGGGCTCGTCAACACGAGCCGCCAGATCGGCGCCGCGCTCGGCATCGCGGTCCTCGTGGCCATCGCCGAATCGGTGGGCTCGGGACCGGGCCGGGCGGCCACGGTCGCCGGCGACCGGGTGGCGATGCTCGTGGCCGCGGCCGCGGCGCTCGCCGCCGCCGTCATCGCCTCGATCGGCATCGACGGCCCGGCCGCCCAGCGCGACCAGGCGGCCCAGCGCGACCAGGCGGCCCAGCGCGACGCGACAGCTCAGCGCGACCCTGCGGGCTCGGACGTGGCGGCAGCGCACACGGGTCCGGGTGTGCTCGAGCGCATGCCCCACCCGCGCCTTCCCGTCGGCGCCCGTCGCGCTGGCGTGACGCGCCCGGCTGCGCGCCTCGCCAGGCACCGGACACTCCGCTGAACCCACGCGCCGGTGGTGGCCGGGCGCACCTGTCGGGCTCGCAGAGCGCGCCGGCGCCACCCTAATGTCTGTAGTTGCGGACATTCGGATATGGGATTGTGCGAGCGGCGTGGCCGCCGCCGGGCGCGGGTGAGGTGACCTGGCGATGGGTGAGGCAACGACGCTTGACCGCTCGAACCCCCTGCCCCTGTGGGCGCAGCTGGAGCAGCGCCTGACGCGGCGGGTTGCCACGGGCGAGTTCGCGGCCAGCTTCCCTAGCGAGCTCGAGCTGCAGCGGGAGTACGGCGTCTCCCGCCAGACGGTCCGGGAGGCGCTGCGCAAGCTCCGCGCCGACGGGGTGGTCATCGCCGAGCGCGGGCGGCGCAGCCGGATCGTGAAGGCGCCCGACATCGAGCAGAGCCTCGGCACCCTCTACAGCCTCTTCCGCTCGGTCGAGGAGTCCGGCCACACGCAGCGGAGCATCGTCCGCGTCGCCAAGGAGCGCCGCGGCGACTCGGTCGCCAGCCGTCTCGGCCTCGACCCGTCCACGCCGCTCGTGCATCTCGAGCGGCTCCGCCTCGTCGACGACGAGCCGCTCGCGCTCGACAGGGTCTGGCTGCCCGCGGCGATCGCCCGTCCGCTCCTCGGCGCCGACTTCACCCACACGGCCCTCTACGACGAGCTGGCCCGACGCTGCGGGGTACGGGTCCAGGGCGGCCGCGAGCGGATCCTGGCCGTCGTGCCCACCCCGGCACAGCGACGCGTGATGCGCATCAGCGCGGGCACGGGCGCGTTCGCCATCGAGCGGCTGGGCTACTGGCAGGAGCAACTGGTCGAGTGGCGCGAGACGCTGGTGCGAGGCGACCGTTTCTCCCTCTCCGCTGAGTGGTCGCCGTTCCAGGATCTGATCCTCGCCGTGGCGACCGCCATCGAAGCACCGCCCCGGTGACGATCGCCCCGGCGCGCCACCCCGCGCCGGTGCCACGCCTCGTCTCTACGGCGCGCCGCCTCGCACCGGGGCTCGGGCTGGTGGCGGCCATCACCGCGGCGGCCACACTCCTCGGTTCGCTCGCCCCGGTGATCGGCGCGCCGGTCATCGCCGTCGTCACGGGAGTCCTCGTCCGGGTGCTCGCCAAGCCGCCGACGACGATCGACCCGGGGTGCGCCTCTCCTCCCACACCGTCCTGCAGATCTCGATCGTCCTGCTCGGGTCGTTGCTCTCGCTCAGCCAAGTGCTCCACACCGGCGCGGGCTCGCTGCCCGTCCTGCTCGCCTCGCTCGCCGGCGCGCTCGTGGCCGGCGCGGTACTGCACCGCGCGCTGCACCTTCGCTCCGGCCAGGCCCTGCTCATCGGCGTCGGCACGGCGATCTGCGGAGCCTCGGCGATTGCAGCGGTCTCGGCGGTGGTCGAGCCCGCCGATGAGGACGTCGCCTACTCGATCTCGACGATCTTCGCCTTCAACGTGGCCGCCGTCCTCGCCTTCCCCCTCCTCGGCCACGCGTTCGGGTTGTCCGGGCATGCCTTCGGGGTGTGGGCTGGCACGGCGGTGAACGACACCTCGTCGGTCGTCGCCGCCGCGACCTCCTACGGGCACGACGCCCTCCACAGCGCGGTCGTCGTGAAGCTCACCCGCACCCTCGCGATCGTGCCGGTCTGCTTCGCCCTCGGCGCCTACGCCATGCGCAGCCATGGGACCGTCCCGGTGGACGCGGCCGCCGAACCCGCGGACGCGCCCCCGGGCGAGGCGACCGACCGGAGCGGTCGGCGCCTCCCGTGGCGTCGGATGCTCCCGACGTTCCTGGTGCTCTTCGTCGTGGCGGCGATCGCGAACACGCTCGGAATCGTGCCGCAGGGTTGGCAACCGCTCCTCTCGCGCGCCGCCGAGGTTTGCATCACGGCCGCGCTGGCGGCGATCGGGCTGTCGAGCCGCCCGGCGTCGATCCGCCGGGCCGGAGTGCGCCCCCTGGTCTACGGCGCGGACCTCTGGGGCGCCGTCGCCAGCGTCAGCCTCGCGGTGCTGCGCGTCACCGGCGCCTTTTGACCGGCCGCCCATCCCCGATTCGCGCGCACCCGGTCACTACCCTGAGCCCGTGCACGACTACGGATCGCCGGCTGGCCCGGCCGACGAGCTCACGAGCCTTCCCTGGAGCGCGGGGGAGCTCGTCGGGCTCGACTTCGAGACGACGGGCGTCGACCGCTGCGGCGACGTCCCGGTGTCCTTCGCGATCGTCCGTGTGGTCAGCGGCGTCGTGATCGACCGGCTGGCGGGTCTCGTCGATCCGGGCCGTGAGATCCCGCCTGCGGCCACGGCCATCCACGGCATCACGACCGAGCGCGCCCGGGCGGCCGGACGCCCGCTCGCAGAGGTGCTGCCCCTGATCGCCGAACACGTGGTCCACGCCGGCCGCCGCGGGATCCCGGTCGTCGGCATGAACGTCTCGTACGACCTCACCATGCTCGATCACCACCTCCGCTTGCTCGAGGGCGACGGGCTCGCCGGGCGGGGCTGGAGCGGCCCCGTGCTCGACGTGCTCGTGCTCGACCGCCACTTCGACCGGTACCGGCGGGGAAAGCGCAAGCTGGAGCATCTCTGCCAGCACTACTCCGTCGCCGTCAAGGCCCCGCACGACGCGGGCGCCGACGCCGAGGCGGCGATCGCGGTGCTCGGCGCGATCTGCGGCCGCTACCCCGAGCTGCACGCGATCGCTCTCGAGGAACTGACGCGCCTGCAGTGCGAGTGGCACCGGGAGTGGGCCGAGCACTACGACCTCTGGCGGCGAGGGAACGGCCAGCGACCGCTCGACCCTGGCGACTTCGAATGGCCACTTGCGCCGCGCCCAGCGGCGGCAGCCCCCGCAGCGGTGTGACTCGCGGGCCCGGCGCACCTCAGCAGCGGACCCTTAGGCGTTCGTTCGGCCCGAGACGGGTATCCTCGCGTAAGTGCCCTTCCATCGGGTCCACGACCCCGGGCGTCTCCAGGCGCTCATCGGTGCCATGCTGCTCATCGACGCCGACATCGAGCTGTCGGACGTCCTCACCACGATCGTGGAGACGGCGGTGGGGCTCTCCGGGGCGCGCTTTGGCGCGCTCGGCGTCCTCGACGACGCTGGCACCGCCCTCTCCCGCTTCATCACCGTCGGCATCGACGAGGACCAGCGCGAATCGATCGGCCCACTGCCCTCCGGGCGCGGCCTCCTCGGCCTGCTCATCCGGGAACCACAGACCCTGCGCCTCCGGGACCTGAACGAGCACCCGGCGAGCGCCGGGTTCCCCCCCAACCACCCGCAGATGCGCTCGTTCCTCGGCGTGCCGATCCAGGTCCGTGGCGACCTGTTCGGCAATCTCTACCTCTGCGACAAGCAGGGCGCCGACGAGTTCACCGACGAGGACGAGGCCGTCCTCGAAGGGCTCAGCGTCGCCGCCGGCCTCTCGATCGACAAGGCCCGCCTGCATGACCGCCTGCGGGAGCTCACGCTCACCGAGGAACGCGAGCGCATGGCGCGGAACCTGCACGACACCGTGATCCAGCGCCTCTTCGCCGTCGGGCTGTCCCTCCAGTCGGCGATGCGTTACGCGAACCGCGAGGAGGTCAGCACCCGGATGCAAGAGGCGATCGACGATCTCGACGCGACCGTTCGTCAGATCCGCACGACCATCTTCGCCATCAGCCGGCCTAGGACCGAGTCGGGGCAGGGAGCGCTGCGCGCCGAGATCTTGGACCTAGTCGACGAGGCGGGGACGAAGCTCGGTCTCCGCACTCGTGTCGACTTTGAGGGGCCCATCGACGCAGCCGTCGGTCCCCAGGCCGCCGAGCATCTTCTCTACTCGCTGCGCGAGGCGCTCTCGAACGTCGTGCGTCATGCCCAGGCAAAGGACGCGGAGGTCGAGATCAGCGTCGTCAGCGACGAGCTCGTGCTCACGGTCCGCGACGACGGGGTGGGCCTCAAGAACGGGCGCGGCCAGGCCGGGGGACGAGGCCTCAGCAACCTCGCCGAACGCGCGAAGCTCCTCGGCGGTTCATTCGAGGTCGCCGACCGCGAGGGCGGCGGGACTGAGCTGGTGTGGCGGGCGAAGAGGTTCTCGTGAGCGAGACCGGGGAGCGGGAGCGGGGACGACGATGACGACCAAGGTATTCCTCCTCGACGACCATGAGATCGTCCGGCGCGGGCTGCGCGAGCTGCTGGAGGCCGAGGATGACATGGAGGTGGTCGGCGAGGCCTCGACGGCAGCGGAGGCGCTCGCGCGCGTGCCACCGACGGGGCCGGACGTCGCTCTGCTCGACGTCCGGTTGCCCGACGGCGACGGCGTCCAGGTCTGCCGGGACCTCCGGGCGGCGCGGCCGGAGCTCGCCTGCTTGATGCTCACCTCCTTCGCCGACGACGAAGCGCTCTTCTCGGCCATATTCGCGGGTGCCGCCGGCTACGTCTTGAAGCAGATCCGGGGGTCGGACCTGGTGGACGCGGTGCGACGCGTCGCGGCAGGCGAGTCGCTCCTCGATCCCGCGCTCACGGCGCGGGTCATGGAGCGCCTGCGCGCCCCGAAGCCCGAGGACGAGCGGGTCGCGCGCCTCACGCACCAGGAGCGCCAGATCCTCGACCTCATCGCCGAGGGGAAGACGAACCGCCAGATCGGCGAGCAGCTGTTCCTCGCCGAGAAGACGGTGAAGAACTACGTCTCGAACGTGCTGTCGAAGATGGGGTTCTCCCGACGCACCGAGGCGGCCGTCTACGCGGTGCGCGTGTCCGAGCGCGAGCAGCGCGGCTAGCGCCGCACCCGGACGTGCGCGCCACCGGATCGCGCGATGCACCGAGCGGTGCGGGTCGGCGCGCCCGGGGGTAGGTCCGGCCGGCGTGCATCGCTACGTCGCGAACCGACAGGAAGCGCTGCCGTGGGCCTCGTCGCCCCGTCCCGACGGAGGGCGGGACCGCCGCCTGGTCCCGTCCGGGGTCGTGCCTAGAACTTCGAGGCCGGTCGCGAGCTCGGCGTGGACCGGCTCGGCCTTGTCGCCCGCTCGGGCGAGAACGCGGCGAGATCGCGCTCGGCGTGCCGGACGACGGCGCCGAGGAGGGCTCGGCGCAGGTGGTTCCACTCCTCAGGGCCGGTCGCGGCGAGCGCCGTCGACCTCAGGCGACCCGGTCTTCCTCGAGCTTCCGGGTGACGCGACGCTCGACGAAGAACGCCAGGAACGGCACCAGGCCGGCACCGATCATTCCGGCCATCTGCCAGAGCGTGAAGCGGGCGCGCCGGGCCAGGTCGAAGGCGGTGATCAGGTAGATGATGTAGAGGAAGCCGTGGATCGGGCCGACGACGCTCACCACGCCGGGGCGGCCCGCGCCGTACTGCAGCGGCACGCCGACCAGCACGAGCACGAGCAGCCCCGTGCCGACGACGTACGCCATGACGCGATAGCGCGTAAGGGCCGCGCTCATGCGCGGCGGCGTTGCTTCGACCGGTCCTCCTCGGCGAGCGCAGCGAGATACGCGTTGTATGCCGCCAACTCCTCATCCTCCTCTTCCGGGCGGCGGACGAGCTCGGGGCCGATCAGCACACCCCCTTCGCGCCGGGCCCGGCGAAGCCCTCGCGAGCCGACCTTCTCGGGATCGTCGTGGATCAGGTTCCACCAGACGACCATGGCGAGGATGGCGAACACCGGCCATTCGACGGCGTAGAGGTACGCGAGACCGTTGCCGGCCGTCGCGATGGTCACCTGCCACCAGGCGGCCACGGCGCAGCCCGGCACCCACACGAGGAGGGCCAGGTGAAGACCGAGGGCCCGCCTCGAGAACCAGCGCCTGCGCACGGCCCGATCCTACCGGCGCACCGGGCGGCCGGTCTCCTCGGGCCGGCGGTCGCGCGCCCCGGGTTGAGCCCGGGCCCGATCCCGGGCCCCGGGATCGGGCCCCGGGATCGGGCGACCTCCCTCGATCCGACCATGCGGAGCCGCTAGAGTTTCCCAGGTCAAACGAGCCCCGGGGGGACACGGTCGCTCGCATCAGCCAGGAGGGGACAAACGTATGCGCAAGAGATTGATGATCGTTGGGGCGCCGGTCGCAGCCGGCGCTCTCCTGCTCGGAACGCTCGGGGGCGTGTCTGCGGCAAGCAGCTCGCACGCCTCGAAGCCGACGTACACCATCGCCTACGAGGGACCGTTGTCGGGGGGCAACGCGCAGCTCGGCCTGAACATGCTCTACTCGGTGAAGTTGGCCGTGAACCAGGCCAACGCCGGCACGACGTTCGGCTCGCTGCCGTTCAAGCTGAAGTTCACCTCGGCCGACGACCAGGGCTCGGCGGCGCAGTCGCCGACGGCGGCCCAGTCGCTGATCAACAACTCCTCGGTCATCGCGGTCGTCGGACCGGCGTTCTCCGGGGCGACCAAGGCCGCGGAGCCGCTGTTCTCGGCAGCGCACCTCGCGACGGTCAGCCCCTCGGCGACGGCGCCCTCGCTCGCCACCGAGGGCTGGCACAACTTCTTCCGGGTCGTCGCCGACGACAACGCCCAGGGTCCCGGTGACGCGCAGTTCGTCGTGAAGAAGCTCGGTGCGAAGCACATCTACACGATCGACGACGCCAGCGCGTACGCGACCGGCCTTGTCAGCGCCTTCGACAGCGCCGCGCAAGGCCTCGGCGCCACGGTGACCCACGTGGAGGCCCCGGGCACCACGCAGTGCCAGGCCGGCACGGGCAACGTCCAGCAGTACGGCGCGCTCGCCTCCCAGATCAAGGAGACGAACGACCCCGTGACCTTCTACGCGGGCTACTACTGCGACTTCGCCCTGCTCGCCAAGGCGGCGCGTGCGGCCGGGTACACCGGCACGCTCATGTCGGACGACGGCAGCCTCGACCCCCACTACATCTCCGAGGCCGGCTCCTCGGTGGCGAACGGGACCTACCTGAGCTGCGCATGCACCAACCTCGGAACGAGCAAGGTCGACAAGGCGTTCAGCAGCGACTTCCGCAAGCTGGCGCACTTCTCGGTCGGCACGTACTCGGCCGAGGCCTATGACGCCTCGAACACGATCATCGCGGTCATGAAGAAGCTCGGCACCAAGATCACCCGCAAGGCGATCGTCTCGGGCCTCAGCACCATCGTCTACCCGGGTCTCACCAAGCGGGTCCACTTCCAGAAGAACGGCGACATCGCCGGCACGGCCGTCTACATCTACAAGGTCACGAACGGGACGATCAGCGAGGTCGGTCCCGTCACCTCGCTCGTCAAGTAGCGAGAACGTCCGTCCGCACAGCCGGCCGCCCCGTCTCATGCGGGGCGGCCGGCTGCCGCGTCGGCTCCGACCCGGGAACTAGGCCTGCCGCATGTGCTTCACGCAGAACTTCTCGAACGCGATCGTCCTCGGCCTCGCGGACGGCTTCATCTACGCCCTGATTGCGCTCGGCTACACCTTGGTCTACGGCGTCCTCCAGCTCATCAACTTCGCTCACTCCGAGGTGTTCATGAGCGGAGGGTTCGCCGGCTACTTCGTCCTCAACGCGATCATCGGCACGGGCCAGCCCCACGGTGTCGCCTCGTTCGGCCTGGTCGTGCTCGGCATCCTCGGAGGTGCGGCGGGCGGCGGGGTGATCGCCTTCCTCCTCGAGCGCGTCGCCTACCGGCCCCTGCGGAGGCGTAACGCGCCGAAGCTCGCGTTCCTCATCAGCGCGATCGGCGCGTCCTACTTCCTCTACAACCTCGCCGGCAAGGAGTTCGGCCGCGACTCGGTGAGCATCCCCTCGCCGTTCACGAACGGGACCGTGTTCACCGTGTTCGGGGCACAGGTGCAGACCTACTACCTCGTGATCGCGGTGGCGGCGCTGGTGATGCTCGCCCTCTTGGACCGGCTTGTGGCAGTCACGCGGCTCGGCAAGGGCATCCGGGCGGTGGCCCAGGACGCGGAGACGGCCAGCTTGATGGGCGTCAACATCGACCGGATCATCTCCCAGACCTTCGTCATCGGCGGCCTGCTCGGCGGCGCTGCCGGCTTCCTGTTCGGTCTCAGCTCCGGCGTCGTCTACACGATGGGCTTCACTCCGGCCCTGAAGGCCTTCACCGCAGCGGTGCTCGGCGGCATCGGGAACATCCGGGGCGCCGTGCTCGGTGGCCTGCTGCTCGGCATCGCCGAGAACCTCTCCGTGACGTGCATCGGCTTCCAGTGGCGTGACGTCATGGCCTTCGGCATCCTCGTGGTCGTCCTCCTGGTCCGGCCGACGGGGATCCTCGGCGAGCGGCTCGGCAGGTCGGCATGAGCGCGGCGGCGACGGACCGTGTCCTGTTCGTCCGCGGCCTGAGGACGAACACCGACGCACGGCGCCTCTTCGCCTGCCTCGTCGGCGGCCTCGTGCTCGCCCTCATGACCGGGCCCTCGGGCAGCGCCTCCGCGCCGACGTCCGGATTCACCGGTTCGATCCTCAACCCTCGGGTGTTCGGCTTCCTCGGCTTCGGGGCGGCCATCTGGCTGCTCATGACCGTCCGGCACCGCTTCGGCGACCGGATCCGGGCCGCGAGCGACCGGGTCCAGGCCGGCCCGAGGCGGCTGTTCCCCGACCGCCGGGTCCGCTATGGCATCTACGTGGTCGTGCTCGCGATCGCCATCGTGTACCCGATGCACCTCTCCAGCTTTTGGCAGGAGGTGCTCGTCGACCAGGTCGGCGTCTACGTCCTGCTCGCCGTCGGCCTGAACGTCGTCGTGGGCTACGCCGGCCTCCTCGACCTCGGCTACATCGCCTTCTACGCCATCGGCGCATACTCCGCCGCCTACTGGACCGGCGCGCTGCCGATCCATCCGTTCGTCCACCTGAACCCGTTCTGGGCGATCCCCTTCGCCATCCTGGCGGCGACGCTCGCCGGCGTCATCCTCGGCGCGCCGACGCTGCGCCTGCGCGGCGACTACCTCGCCATCGTCACGCTCGGCTTCGGCGAGATCATCCAGATCGTCGCGACCAACCTCACCGGAGTGACCGGGGGCGCACAGGGCGTCATCGGGATCCCGCACTTCTCGATCCACCTGTTCGGCATCCGCTACGCCTGGGGGATCAACAACCTCCCCTACTACTACCTGCTGCTCGGCTTCGTCGTCTTGGTCCTCGTCCTCTTCCGCTCGCTCGAGAGCTCGCGGGTCGGCCGCTTCTGGACCGCGATCCGCGAGGACGAGGTCGCTGCGGAGGCATCGGGCATCAACGTCCTCAAGTACAAGGTCATGGCGTTCGCGATCGGCGCGTCGACGTCGGGTTTCGCCGGGATGCTGACGGCGAGCAAGATCGCCTTCGTCGAGCCGGGCGACTTCACGGTGCAGCTTTCGATCCTGATCCTCGTGCTCGTGATCTTCGGCGGCATGGGCTCGCTCCCGGGCGCCGTGGTCGGCGCGGCCGTGCTCCAGTGGGCCCCGTGGTATCTGCGCGAGCACCCCGTGCTCGGCTTCCAGCAACAGGACATCTACATCTACCTCGGTGCGCTGCTCGTGGTGATGATGATCTTCCGCCCGGAAGGGATGATCCCGTCCCGGCGCCGCAAGCGCGAGATCGGGCTCGCCGAGCACGGCGTCGGCCACGCCGACGCGTTGAGCGGCACCGGGTCGGGCCCAGTCGCATGAGCACCTCCGTGCTGCCGGAGCCGTCCGCCGCACTGGCGACCGGCGACGCGATCGTCGAGGTCGTGGACGTATCGCTCTCCTTCGGCGGTGTCACCGGCCTCGCCGGCGTCGACCTCGGCCAGCGCCGCGGCGAGATCCTCGCGGTCATCGGGCCGAACGGGGCGGGCAAGACGTCGCTGTTCAACTGCCTCACCGGCGTGTACACGCCCCAGTCGGGCTCGATCGTCTTCCGTGGCGCGAACGGGCACGAGACGCAGGTGATCGGTCGCAAGCCGCACGTCGTGAACCACCTCGGGATCGCCCGCACCTTCCAGACGAGCCGGCTGTTCAACGCCCTCACCGCGTTCGAGAACGTGAAGATCGGGGTCGAGTCCCGCCAGCACACCGGACCGGTGGGCGCGATGCTGCGGCTGCCGAGGACGCGGCGGGAGGAACGGGACAGCGACGCCCGCTCCACCGAGCTGCTCGACTTCGTCGGCCTGCGCGCCCGGGCGAACGAGCTCGCGAGCGCCCTCCCCTACGGCGACCGCAGGCGCCTCGAGATCGCCCGGGCGCTCGGCACCGCCCCCGAGCTCCTGCTGCTCGACGAGCCGGCGGCCGGCACCAACCCGTCCGAGAAGGTGGAGCTCGCCGCGCTAATCCGACGGGTGAACGCCGACATGGGCGTGAGCGTCCTGCTCATCGAGCACGACATGCGCCTCGTCATGTCGCTCGCGCACCGCATCGTCGTGCTCAACTTCGGCCGCGTCATCGCCGCGGGCACCCCCGAGGAGATCCAGCGCAACCCCGCCGTCATCGAGGCGTACCTCGGCACCACCGAAGGCGAGCGCGAGGCGTCGGGCGGCAGCGAGGGACCAGGCGCGGGTGCTGGCACGGACCCAGGCGCCGGCGGCGAGGAGCGCTAGTGGCATTCCTCGAGCTCGCCGGCGTGGACGTGCGCTACGGCTCGATCCGGGCACTTCGCGGTATCGACCTCGACGTGAACGAGGGCGAGATCGTCGCGCTGCTCGGAGCAAACGGCGCCGGGAAGACGACGACGCTGCGCACCATCTCGGGCCTGCTCCACCCGGTCACCGGCACCGTGCTCTTCGCGGGCGTCGCGATCCAGCAGATGCCGGCGCACGAGGTCGTCGCGCTCGGGATCGGCCACGTGCCGGAGGGCAGGCGCATCTTCCCCCGGATGAGCGTGATCGAGAACCTGGAGATGGGCGCCTACCAACGGCGCGGCAGCATCCGCGCCGAGCTCGGGCGCGTGTTCGGGCTCTTCCCGCTCCTCGAGGAGCGCCAGCGCCAGGACGGCGGCACCCTCTCGGGCGGAGAACAGCAGATGCTCGCGATCGGCCGGGCGCTCATGAACCGCCCGCGCCTGCTGCTGCTCGACGAGCCCTCGATGGGCCTCGCCCCGCTCATCGTGCAGCAGATCTTCCAGATCATCAGGGAGATCCGCGGGCTCGGGACGACGATCCTGCTCGTCGAGCAGAACGCCGCGCAGGCGCTGCACCTCGCGGACCGGGGCTATGTCATGGAGAACGGCGAGATCGTGCTCCACGACGACGCCACGACGTTGCTCAGCGACGAGCGGGTCCGCGCCGCCTATCTCGGCGAGGGCGCCGCCTAGCAGCGCCGGGCGGCCCGGGCGTCCGCCCGGGTGATCGACCGACGAGGCGGAGCGCCACGTGGCACGGCTAGCCGGGCTGGAGGAGGGTCCCCGATGAGCGCAGTGACGGCACGCGAGGACTGCGAAGCGCTCGACGCCGCCGATCCGCTGGCGCCGTGGCGCGAGCGCTTCGTCTTGCCTTCCGGACTCGTCTACCTCGACGGCAACTCGCTCGGTGCCCTGCCGAGGGCAGTGATCGAGCGTGTGCGCTCCACCATCGAGGAAGAGTGGGGCGAGGGGCTCATCGGAAGCTGGAACGCCGCGGGTTGGTGGGACAAGCCGTTCGCGCTCGGCCGCCTGGTGGCACCCCTCATCGGCGCGCGTGACGACGAGGTTGTCGTCGGCGACTCGACCTCGGTGAACCTGTTCAAGGTGGTGATGGCCGCTGCCCGCCTGCGCCCGGGGCGGCGAACGATCGTCAGCGACCCCGACGGCTTCCCGACCGACCTGTACATGATCGACAGCGCCGCCGAGCTCCTCGGCGGCTACGAGCACCGCCTGGCGCGCCCCGGCGAGGGGGAGCTCGAGCGGGCGCTCGACGACTCCGTCGCCGTCGTCGTCCTCGGTCACGTCGACTACCGGACGGCGCTCCTGCACGACATGGCTGGCCTCACCGCGACGGCGCACCGCGCCGGGGCGCTCGCCGTGTGGGACCTCTGCCACAGCGCCGGTGCCGTGCCCGTAGCCTTGAACGCCAGCGAGGTGGACTTCGCCGTCGGGTGCACCTACAAGTACCTGAACGGCGGTCCGGGCTCCCCGGCCTTCGTCTTCGCCGCGACCCGGCACCTCGCGGACGCTCGCCAGCCGCTGCCCGGCTGGCACGGGCATGCCCGACCCTTCGCCCTCGAGCGCCACTACGACCCCGCTCCCGGGATCGCCAGGTTCGCCTGCGGCACCCCGCCGCTCGTCTCCTACGCCGCCTTGGAGGCGAGCCTCGAACTGTGGGACGGGGTGCAGATGGACGTCGTCGTCGACAAGAGCCGGCGCCTCTCGGGGCTCCTCATCGAGCTGGTCGAGCGCTGTTGCGACGGTCGGGGTGTCGAGCTCGCCTCACCGCGTGACCCCGCCCGGCGTGGCAGCCACCTCGCCTTCCGTCATCCCCACGCCCACCCGATCGTCCGGGCCCTCGCCGAGCACGGCGTGCTGGCGGACTTCCGCGAGCCCGACCTGATCCGCTTCGGCCTCGCTCCCCTCTACCTCCGCTACGCCGACATGTGGGACGCCGCCGAGCGCCTGGCGCGCGTCCTCGCCGCAGCGCCGTGGACGGACCCGCACAGCTGAGGAGGTCCACCCGGGGCTGCGGTTCGTCGTGAACCGACGGCACCGGCCAGGGACCACGATGCCTGGCGTGCAGGTATTCCAGCTGCCCGGGAACCATTCAGTGCTCAATCGGCGTCAGGCGGTCAGAAACGGCGGTGAAAGCGAAGGAGATCTCCGAGGCTCAGATGAACCGGGTGGTACGAGACGATGCGGGACCCGCTGCCCGCGAGCAAGCATGGCAGCTCGGTCTCGACCCGATCGGGGTCAGCCGACGAATGCCGTGAGGTCCTTGACGAGCTTGTCCTCGATCTCGAGGTTCCAGGCGCTCTCGGCCACGTCCACGACGAGGAACAGGTCTGAGATCAGCAAGGTCTCGATGACTGCCACCCCGAGGTGTTCGAGCCATTTGCCGATGCCGATGTGGACCGTGAAGTCGTCGGCGCTCCCAGAGATCGCGATGGTCATCGCCCGGTCCGCGTCGACCACGCCACGCAAGAAGCCGCCCTTCTTGGCCTGGATCGCCACACCCTGCGCGCTCGGTGCGGAGGTCTGAACTGTGAAGCCGTCGTTCTTCAGGTACTCCTCGATGTGGGCCTGCACGGCGCCCGGATCCCGGTTCTTGCCTTGGAATCGCTCTACCTTGTCACCGATCATGACTTCCTCCTCTGTCATCGTCGCCGGATCGACCACCCGGCGAGGTGGCGTGCTGATGAGCGTGATTCACTAGCGAGACCACCGGATTCGCGGACGAATGCTGGCCACCCGCGGCAACCTAGTGCGCCAGCTCGCAGAGCACTCGTCGCGGGGTGGGTTGCGCATCCGTCGGCCCTCCTCGGGCCGTCCTCAAGTCGCGGTCTCGAGGCATCCCAGAGGACGGATCTGTCGGAAAGGTACGGAACCGATCGGCCGCTCAGAGGAGTCGCCGCTCACTACGCTCGCCGTATGGCAATCATCGGCACCCATGCCCTCCTGTACAGCTCGAAGCCTGAGGAGCTCCGGAGGGTCTTGAGGGAGGTCTTCGGATGGGATCACGTGGATGCCCACGACGGGTGGCTGATATTCCGGCTGCCACCTGCCGAGCTCGGCATTCACCCCGCTGACGGGCCGGCGCACGAGATCTCCTTCATGTGCGACGACATCCGAGCCACGATGGCTGAGCTCGGCGCCAAGGACGTCCAGTTCGAGGGCGAGCCCGAAGATCGGGGCTTCGGAGTGGTCGTGACCATGCTCCTTCCAGGCGACGTGAAGGTGCTCCTCTACGAGCCACGGCATCGCAGCGCGATCTGATCCTCGGGCGCGAGACTGACCCATCCCAGATAGCCGTCTCCGCGTCGCGCCTACGACACCGCCGATCCAGAGCCGGCTGAGATCAGCGGTCGCCCCGACGCGCTCAGCGCCCGCGCAGCTCACGTGTAGCCCTAGCAGCCGCAATCGTCAGCCGAACACCCGGGCAGTCGCAGTTCTGGACGTTCAGTTCGGTACTGGCTAGCTCCGAGCGACGAGCGCCCGAGCGACGCAGGGAACCACCGCTCGGCGCGCCGTCGACCGAGGCGTGCACCGTGCGGGACGCGCGTCCCGAAGTGCTCCGCACCCCCGGGCGCGGCTACCACCGATCGCCCGTTGCGTGCGGCACCTCAGGCGAACTACGTAGCATTCCGGAATGGCCGAGAGCACTCCCCGGAGCAGCGGCGACGCCACTCTCGAGAAGGCGAAGAGCATCGTCGCGGCCCTCGTGGTCGCCGCCGCTCAGTACCCCGAGTCGAGAGAGGACTTCCCTTGGGGTACGCGCGTCGCCAAGGTCAGCAAGAAGGTGTTCGCCTTCTTCGGTCGAGACGATTCGGCGCAACCGTCCGTCTCGGTCAAGCTGCCCGATTCCGTTGAGCACGCGCTGTCGCTGGCCTGTGCCGAGCCAACCAGCCATGGTCTCGGGAAGTCCGGTTGGGTCACGATCGATCTTGACCACCCCGACTGCCCCGATCTCGAGCTACTTCTCGACTGGATCGACGAAAGCTACCGAGCTGTTGCACCGGCCAGACTCGTCGCTCACCTCGGTCAGCAGTCGGCCTATCCAGGCCCGGGCGCGACGGGTGCGACGTGACGCCCGAGCACCACCGCCTCTCCGACGCGTCAACGGTGACCACGACACTCTCTCCCCGTTCCAGGTCGGATACGCCGGTGCCCCTAGTTGGCGGCCCGCCGTTGGGCACCGGTTCGCGTCCTGCCCCGCTGCGTTGGACGGTCACGCTCGTTGCCGATCGGGGCGACCGGGCGTTGCGCGGGACGCTCGCCACGAGTACCGCGGCCGAGGAGGTCGCCCAATGCGTCGCGCAGCAGTTCCTCAAGCGTGCCGGATGGGACGTCGTTGAGAAGGTCTCCATACAGCACGAGCACGGTCATGACCGCTCCGACAGCACACCCCAAGCGGACCCGGTCGCGAAGCGCGAGCGCGGGGTCGCTGATCAAGTCGCGGAGCAGCACGTCCAGATCCTCGTGCTGCGCATCGTGCTCCTTGCGGTGGAGTTGTTCGAACGCCGACCGGTTCCGATCGTGCATCACAAAGATCTTGCGATTGGCGAGCATCTCGCCCACCATCTGGTCGAGCAGGAGCGCCCAGGAGTCCACGCCGGCAGGTGCCTGGCCCAGCCGCTCGATCGCCCGGTGACCGATCTCGTGAAGGCGCAGATGGAGCGCCATCAAGATGTCGTCCTTGCTGGCGAAGTGGTAGTAGATGGCCGCTTTGGAGAACCCGAGCTGCTCGGCGATCTCGCGAAGCGACGTCTTATCGAAGCCGTTCTCGATGAAGAGATCGAGCGCGATGTCGAGGATCCGGTCACGGGTGCTTCGTTCCTCCGCCGAGCCGGCTGATCGGTCGCCGACAGCGGCTGTCTTCTCTCCCACGCTCGCCTCCGAGGATGACCCTGCTCGTTGCAGTCCAGCTCCATGTTACTTGACGGCCGGTAAGTATCCTGCTTACCCTGCGGTAAGTAAGACCGAGCGAGCAGGTACCGGGTGAGCGACGAATCGATGATCGAGGCAACCGCCCTGACCAAGCACTTCGGCGAGACGGTTGCGCTCGACGGCATCAGCCTCGACGTTCCGGGAGGATCCATCCTCGGCCTCCTTGGACCGAACGGCGCCGGGAAGAGCACGGCGCTACGCATCCTCACCACCTTGACGATTCCCGATGGCGGATCAGCCCGCGTCGCCGGTTACGACGTGGTGAACGACGCGGCGAACGTCCGCCGCAACATCGGGGTGGCCGCGCAGGACGCCACCCTCGACGAGACGTTGACCGGGCGCCAGAACCTCGTGATGGTCGGACGGCTGAGCGGACTGTCGCGAAGCGAGGCACGAACGCGCGCGGGCGACCTCCTCGAACAGTTCACGCTCGTCGACGCCACGAATCGCGTCCTCAAGGCGTACTCAGGCGGCATGCGCCGGCGCATCGATCTGGCTGCGAGCCTCGTTGCGCGACCACCCGTTCTCTTCTTCGACGAGCCCACCACCGGCTTGGACCCGACAAGCCGGGTGCGCGTGTGGGAGGTGATCCGCGGTCTCGTCGCCGACGGGGCCACGGTGCTCCTTACGACTCAGTATCTGGACGAGGCCGACGAGCTCGCCGATCGGATCGTGGTCATCGACCATGGGCTCGTGATCGCGGACGGCACGTCAGCCGAGCTGAAGGCTCGCACGGGTGAGGCGCATCTCGAGGTGACGTTGAGCCAGGCTCATCCCGAAGCAGCTGTCGCACTCGCTCCGTTCGTGATCGACGAGGTGCAGGTCAGCCACGACGGGCGCAGGCTGCGAGGCCGGGTGCGCAGTGAAGGTGGCCTGGCAACAACCGTGGTGCGGGCACTTGACGCTGCAAGCATCACCGTCGATGACGTCATCGTCCGTCAAGCGTCGCTCGACGACGTGTTCTTCGCGCTCACCGATCAGGCGATGAACCACACGGACGACGCGGCCGCCGGCGACTCCGACACCCAACCATCGGTTGTACGTCGATGACGGCCGCCAACCGGGCGATCGTGGCTCCGCGGGCTCGTCAATCGGCGTCGCATCGCCTCACGGGAAAGGTCCGCGACGTCGGCGTCATGACCGGACGCAATCTAGTGCATATCCGCCGCGAGCCGCTTCAGCTCTCCGACGTGACCATCCAGCCCGCCCTCTTCACGTTGCTGTTCGTCTACATCTTGGGCGCCGGAGTCATTCTGCCGGGCGGGGGCACCTACGTCGACTTCGCCATCGCGGGCCTCCTCGCCCTGAACCTCACCACGTCGTCGATGGGGACCGCCGTAGGTCTGAGCTCCGATCTCAATACGGGGGTGATCGATCGCTTCCGGACCCTGCCGATGTGGCGTCCCGCGATACTGGTCGGAAGATCTGTCACGGACCTTCTCACTGCGGTTGTGTGCGCCGCGATCGTCGGCGCCGCCGGACTGGTCATCGGCTGGCGGCCCCATGCTGGCATCGGATCGGTGCTGGCAGGATTCGCGCTCTTCCTGCTCTTCAGCTACGCGCTCTCATGGGGATGCGGCTGTCTCGGGCTCGTCAGCAAGGGCCCCGAATCGGCCCAAGGGGTCGGGCTCGTGATTCTCTTCCCGCTCGCCATCGTGTCCAACGCGATAGTGCCGACGGAGCGCATGCCGATCGTGCTCCGCGTGTTCTCGAACTGGAATCCGGTCAGCGTCGTCACCGATGCATGCCGCCAACTCTGGGGCAATCCGAACCCGTCGTCCACAATTCACACGTGGCCGATGCAGCATCCCGTCTTCGCTTCGTTGCTGTGGTCGGTCGCGCTGCTCGCCGTCTTCGCCCCATTGGCAACGCTGCTCTTCCAGCGGCGCACCGCCGACTAGTGACCGCGAGTCAGGGATGACTCGCGTCACTCGCACCGGTGACGAGTAGCGGGATCACGACGCGCCCGGGGAAACCGGTCGGGAGGACGCGCACGTCGTCAGCCGTCGCGCCCTGGACGCGCCCTCCACCATCTGGTGGACGGCACCGGCGTTGGGTTCGCGGCAAGCCTCTGCCACGCGCCTCAGCCCTGCTCGAGGCGGAGGGTCCGCCACGCTGGTGAGCCGATCTCGTCCGAGGCCGCGAGATCCACCTCGGCGACGATGGCGGTGTCGTGCCAGCCCTCCGGATCGTCGAGGACCTGGCGGACCTGCCATCGGCCCGGCAGCTCGGCGAGCTCGAACCAGGCCGCGGCGCGCGCGTCCGGGCCCGTGCCGATGCTCGCGTGGACCGCGAAGTACTGCTCTAGGGCGTTCGACCAGCTGGCGACGTCCAGCCCACCAGGCAGTTCCCCCTCCGCAAGAGCGGCGACATCGCGCCGGGCGGCGAGCTCGACCCGCCGGAAGGCGGCGTTGCGCATCATCACCTTGAACGCCCGGGCATTCGACGTGACAGGAGGAGGGGTCACGGTGACGTGGCCCAGCTCGAGGCCGATCTCGGTGGCAGCCTCCTCGAGCGAGGTGCTCGCCGCCGCGGCAGCGAGGTGCTCCCATTCGTCGATGAGGCTCGAGTCGACCTGGCGGACGAGCTCGCCGAGCCATTCGGTGACGTCGAGGAGCTCCTCGGTCTTGAGGTCCTCGGGCACGTTACGGACAAGCCCCCGGTAGACATCGGACAGGTACCGGAGCAGGAGACCCTCGGAACGGGTCAGTCCGTAGTGGGCGATGTACTCCGAGAAGGTCATCGCCCGCTCGTAGAGGTCCCGGGCGACGGACTTCGGCCGGATGTTGTAGTCGGCGGCCCAGGGATGCGCGAGCCGGTAGGCGTCGAAGAGGTCGTAGGTCCAGTCCCGGAGGGGCTTCGGGTGCTCGAGCTTGTCGAGGGCCTCGATCCGCTCCTCGTACTCGACTCCTGCGGCCTTGAGCGCTGCGAGGGTCTCCGTCTTCAGGCGGTCGAGCTGGGCCACGAGCACCGGGACCGGATTGTCGAGCGTGGCCTCGACGACGCTCATGACGTCGAGCGGCCACGCCGGCGCCGATGCCTCGAGGCGGGGGACGGCCTCCAGCACAAAGGGGCTGAGCGGGCTGTCGAGCGCGAAGTCTGGCTGCAGGTCTGCGGTGACACGGATCAGCCGACCCAGCTCGTCAGGCGTCGGGAGGCGCTCGAGCGCCCCCGCGGCGACGAGCGAGCGGTAGATCGCGATGCTCTGGCGGACGAGGCGGCGTTGTACCGGGCGCGGCTCGTCGTTCTTCGTGACGAGAGTCGCCAAGGCGTTGCAGCCGTCACCAGGACGGTCGAGCACGTTGAGCACGATCGCGTGGTTGACCCGGAAGTGCGGCACGAGCGGCTCGGGCGGCGAGGCAACGAGCTTGTCGTACACGGCCTCGTCCCAGGCGACGTAGCCTCTCGGCGGCTTGGACTTCACGAGCTTGCGCGTCCGGCGGGCATCTCCGGCCACCTTCTTCGCGGCCTGCTCGTTGTCGATGACGTGCTCGGGGGCCTGCACCACCACGAGCCCGGAGGTGTCGTAGCCGGCCCGGCCCGCACGCCCGGCGATCTGGTGCAGCTCACGGGCGCTCAGCAGTCGGGAGATCGTGCCGTCGTACTTGGCGAGCCCCGAGAGCACGACCGTCCGCAACGGCAGGTTCACGCCGACGCCGAGGGTGTCGGTCCCGACGACGACTCGAAGCAGGCCGGCCTGGGTGAGCCGCTCGATGAGCCGGCGGTACTTCGGCAGCATCCCTCCGTGATGGACCCCGATGCCGTGGTGCAGCAGGCGCGCGAGCGTGCGACCGAAGCCGGGAGTGAAGCGAAAGCCCACGAGCGCCGCAGCGATCGCCTCCCGCTGCGGGCGGGTCGTCACCTGCGCGGAGGTGAGCGCCTGGGCCGAAGTGACCGCTTGGGCCTGGGTGAAGTGGACGACGTAGAGCGGTGCCTGGTCGGCTGCGAGCAGGGAGTCGATCGTCTCGTGCAGCGGGGTGCGGCGGTACTCGAAGCGCAGTGGCACCGGCCGGGTCGCGGAGCGCACGACCGCGACCGGCCGACCCGTGCGGCGCGCCAGGCCCTGCTCGATCGCGCTCGTGTCGCCGAGCGTGGCCGACATGAGGACGAACCGAGCCTTGGTGAGCTCGAGGAGCGGGACCTGCCAGGCCCAGCCGCGATCGGGGTCGCCGTAGTAGTGGAACTCGTCCATCACGACCTGGCCGATGGTGCTGTCCGCCCCGCTGCGAAGCGCCATGTTCGCGACGATCTCGGCGGTGGCGCAGACGACCGGGGCTGAGGCGTTGATCGCGGCGTCGCCGGTCAGCATGCCGACGTTCTCGGCGCCGAGATCGCCGCACAGCGCGAAGAACTTCTCCGAGACGAGCGCCTTGATCGGCGCGGTGTAGAAGGAGCGCATCCCGCCGGCCAGGGCAGCGACATGCGCGCCGAGGGCGATCAGGCTCTTGCCCGAGCCGGTCGGGGTGTTGACGATCACGTGGGCGCCCGCAAACACCTCGAGCAGGGCTTCCTCCTGGGCGGGGTAGAGCGTGAAGCCCCGCTCGGCCGTCCAGGCGAGGAACAAGTCGAGGGCGTCATCGCGCCGGCCGGCGATCGTGGTCGGATCGAGCCGGGAGGACATGACCCTCCTACTGTGCCGCAACTTCGGGCTGAGCTGGGACCGGCCCGTCGTTGCCTCCCGTACTCCTGGCTCTCGGCCCTCGGCCAGCTGCGGAGGAGCGCCGACCGTCGAGACGTCCAGCGTCTCGCTCGGCTCGCGGACGCCATCACCCTCATCGTCATCGTGAGGCCCGTGAGGTGGGCCAGGCGCCGGAACGGCTGAGACGCCTCGCTGAGGCGCGCTCTTAGCCTGTCCTCGCGGCGGAGCAGCACACGTCGAGAAGCGCCGCGTCCTTGTTCCCGAGGTGGGAGACGGTGCCGACCTCACCGTGCACGGCGGAACCTCCGCCTCCTCCGCCGTAGAAGCGTGAGGTGCCGAATGGGCCGGTCCAGCCCACCTCCGCCCCCCCGCCGTGAGCACCACCGCCGCCGCCCCCGCTGGGCCACCGGGCCCGGTGCGACGTCACGTGATCGGTGAGAACCTGGCCGTGAAGTGCCGAAGCTGCGCCGGTTCCGACTCGATGCGGTAGCCCGGCAAGTCGGCCGCGCGCCGGGCCACCGCCTCGCACACCTCGATGACGTAGTCGATGTGGCTCTGGGTGTAGGTCCGGCGCGGGATGGCGAGGCGGACGAGATCCATCGCGGCCGGCTGCTCCGAGCCGTCGGGGCGCCGTCCGAACATCACCGTGCCGATCTCGCAGCTGCGGATGCCGCCCGTCTCGTAGAGGGCGACGGCCAGGGACTGGCCCGGGTAGTGCAGCGGGGGCACCTGCGTGAGGAGCGCCCGGGCGTCGAGGTAGACGGCGTGGCCGCCGATCGGGAGGACGACGGGGATGCCGGCGCGGTCGAGCGCCTCTCCGAGATAGGCGGTGGAGCGGATGCGGTAGCGGAGGTAGTCGTGGGAGACCGACTCCTTGAGGCCCTGGGCGATGGCCTCGAGATCCCGGCCGGCCAGGCCGCCGTAGGTCGGGAAGCCCTCGGTCAGGATGAGCAGGTTGCGGCAGGCCTCGGCGAGGGCGTCGTCGTTGCACGCCAGCCACCCGCCGATGTTGCACAGGGGGTCCTTCTTGGCACTCATCGTCATCCCGTCCGCGAGCGACGCCATCTCCCGGACGATGTCGGCGACGTCGCGGTCTTCGTTGCCCGCCTCGCGTTCGCGGATGAACCAGGCGTTCTCGGCGAAACGGCAGGCGTCGAGGAACAGCGGCCTCGAGTAACGGTCGCAGACCCGGCGGACCTCGCGCAGGTTGGCCAGGCTCACCGGCTGGCCGCCACCCGAGTTGTTCGTCACCGTGACCATGACGACGGGGACGTTCTGCGGGCCGGCGGTGCGGAGCAGCTCGTCGAGGGCCTCGGTGTCGACGTTCCCCTTGAAGGGATGGCGGCTCGCCGGATCGCGGCCCTCGGCGATCACGAGGTCGACCGCCTCGGCGCCGGTCGACTCGACGTTCGCCCGCGTCGTGTCGAAGTGGGTGTTGCTCGGGACCACCCGGCCGGGCCCACCGAGCACGGAGAAGAGGATCTTCTCGGCGGCGCGGCCCTGATGGGTCGGGATGACGTGGCGGAACGGGAACTGCTCGGTCACGGCCTCGCGGAACACGTGCCACGACGGCGATCCCGCATACGACTCGTCGCCGTGCTGGATGGCCGCCCACTGGTCGCGGCTCATCGCCCCCGTCCCCGAGTCGGTCAGCAGGTCGATGAGGACGTCCTCGGCGCGCAGGTTGAACAGGTTGTACCCGGCCTCGGCGAGCGCCCGGGCGCGCTGGTCGGGCGTCACCATCCGCAAGGGCTCGACGGAGTGGATGCGGAACGGCTCGATGATCGTGCGGAACGGCCCGGGCGCGTCAGGCATCTTCGCTCGCCACCCTTCTCGACGGGGACGCCGGCGCGCGTCCGACGGCCAGTCTGGCTCCCCGTCGCCGGGCCCGCCCACGGGTACTGCCACGACGCGCGCCGCCTCCGCGGCACCGGGCGGGACTTCAGGGCCGGCGCTCGGGCGTCGTTAGGAGCTGACGCTCGTCGGGGACCCCCGGCGGCTGGATTCGAGACGGCCGCGCGACCGGCGGGCGGGAGGAGACGACGTGGCGGGTACAGCCGGCACCTCGCGCTCGGCGTCCCGGTCGCGAGCCGCCACGGCCGCGGCCACCGTCCCCCGGTGGATGCTCGGGCACGCCGTGCCGGCCGCCGCGTTCGCTGTCGCCGCGTCGGCGACGCTCCTCGCGCCGTGGTCTGTCCTCGGCACGGCCAGCCGGTCGGCATTCGCGCTGGCCGGCGCCGCGGCCTCGGCCGGCCTGCTCCCGGGTGGCGCGGCACGCCTGCTCGTCGTCGCGCTCGACGCGCTGCCCGCCATCGCCGCCTGCACGTGCGCCGCCGTCGTCCTCGGGCGCACGAGCATCGTCGTAGGGCTCGCCGCGGCCGTCGGGACCGTGGTCCTGGCGGCGTCCCTCGTGGCGCTCGTCGTGCCCGGCATCGGCACGCAGGCCGGGCCGTGGCTCGGGATCGGGGTCGTCACCGCCGGAGTGGTGGGCGTGCTGGGCATCGGGGCACACACGGCGACAGGGAGGGACGGGGACCGTGGCTGAGGAGCCGACCACCGGATCGGGCACCGGCGGCACCGACGAGCAGACCGTCGTCGCCGGGGCGCCGATCGAGGGGCCCGGCGCGCCCACCGCCACGGCGTCCCCGGGCCGGCGCCGTGCGCGCGCCCTCGTGGCGATCGCGCTCGTGGTCGCGCTCGCCGGCACGGGGATCGGCGTGTCGTTCGCGCTGAGCGGCGACACTTCGGGCGGCAGCGCCTCGCCGGCGGGCGCGGTCGGTGAGCTCCTCACCGCTGCGGATCACAGCGACCTGCTCGGCGCCCTCGACGCGCTGGTGCCCGGAGAGCGCGACGCGATCGAGCCCGGGCTCGTCGGCCTCGTCGACCAGCTCAAGCGCCTCCACGTGCTCTCCGCCTCCGCCGACCCGGCCGACGTCGCCGGCCTCAGCTTCCACTTCGCTAACGTCACGACGCGCACGCAGTACCTGAGCCCCGCCCTCGCCGAGGTCTCGATCACCGGCGGACACGTCTCGACCGCCTACGACCTGGCGAAGCTGCCGCTCGGGAGCTTCGTCACCGGGATCGCCGGCGCCGCGCTCCACCGCTCGCAGTCGAGCACCCAGCGGGCGAACACGGGCCAGTCCGGCATCGTGGCGGTGAAGCAGAACGGGAGCTGGTACGTGAGCCTCGGCTACACCGAAGCCGTCGACTCGCTCCGCGCCGGTGGCCACCACGACGTCCTCCCCCCCGCCGGCGGCATCACGCCGGCGGGCGGCTCCACCCCCGACGCTGCAGTCGCCTCGTTCGTGCGGTCGGCCGCCAGCTTCGACCTGCGGGGATTGATCGCCGACCTGGCGCCAGACGAGATGGCGGCGCTCCAGGCCTATGCCCCGCTCTTCCTCGACAGGGCCGACGCCTCGACGGCGCGGGCGCGTGCCGCCGCGAGCATCCAGGTGAACGAGCTCGGCCTGTCCTCCCAGCCGCTCGGCGACGCCACCTTGGTGAGGATCGACAGCCTCGGGATGGTGCTGAACGTCAAGAGCATCCGGCTGACGATGACCTTCGCCGACCGCTGCGTGACCGTCGCCCTGCCCGGAAAGATCACGCACGAGTGCGCGACCGGCAGCGAGCGAGCGAAGGAGCTCGCGCTGCTGCCGGCGCCGCTGCGACCGATCCTCGAACGCCTGTCCGGTGTGCACCCGGACACGGGGATCGTCACCGTCGAGGTCGGTGGCCAGTGGTACGTTAGCCCGACGCGCACGCTCCTGCAGGACGTCGACGCCGAGCTCGGGGCGTTCCGCCCGCAGGACCTGGCGACGATCGCCGCCGACTGGGCGACGATCGAACGGGAGTTCCAGCAGAGCGCCCGCTCGCTGGACCCCGGCGCGCTGTCGGCGACGGCGATCGGCTGAGGCGCCCGACGGCCGACTAACGACCGGCCAGCGCAGCGGCGACGGCGGCCACGCTGCGGTCGACGTCGGCATCGGTCGTCGCCCAGCAGCTGACGCTGACGCGCATCGCCCGGCGACCCTGCCAGGTGGTCGGGCCGCACCAGCACGTCCCGTCGCGCTGGACGGCGGCGATCACGGCGTCGGTGCGGCCGGCATCGCCGAAGGCGACCACTACCTGGTTGAGCGCCACCTCGTTCAGGATCTCGCCGCCGGCTGCCTGCAACCCCTCGGCGAAGCGCCGGGCGAGGCGGGCGGTGCCGGTGACGAGCCCGGCCAGCCCGTCGCGGCCGAGCGCGGCGAGGACCGCCCAGACCTCCGCGCCGCGGGCGCGCTGGGACGACTGCGGCGTGTGCTGCATCGGCTCGCGACCTCCCGACGGCGTGAGGTAGGCCGCGTCGGCGCGCATCGCCCGGCGCAGCGCATCGCCGTCGCGCACGAGGGCGATGCCGCAGTCGTACGTCGTGTTCAGCCACTTGTGGGCGTCGGTCGCCCACGAGTCGGCGCGCCCGACGCCGGCGACCTGGCCCGCGAGCTCGGGGCTCGCCGCCGCCCACAGGCCGAACGCCCCGTCCACGTGCACCCACGCGCCCCGCTCGTGGGCCCAGTCGATCAAGGGTCCGAACGGGTCGCTCGCCCCGCTGTTGACGTTCCCCGCCTGCAGGCAGACGATCGCCGGCGGCTCGAGGGCGGGCAGCTCCCGGGCGAGCACGCGTCCCTGGCCATCGACGGGGAGCCGGAGCGCGCGGTCCCGCCCGAGCCCCACCAGACCGAGCGCCTTGTGCACGGTGGTGTGCGCCTCCGCCCCGACGACCACCTGGACCACCGGCGCCCCGACCAGGCCGAGGGCGGCTGCGTCCCAGCCCGCGCCCGTCAGCACGGCGTCGCGTGCCGCCGCGAGGCAGGAGGCGTTCGCCATCGAGGCGCCCGTGACGAAGCCGCCGGCGGTGCCCGCCGGCAGGCCGAGGAGCTCGACCACCCATCTGAGCGCGATCTCGTCGAGGCGGGCCGCCACCGGCGACATCACAGCCAGCGCGTCGTTCTGGTCCCAGGCGGCGAGGAGCCAGGAGGCCGCGACGGCGATCGGCAGGGCGCCTCCGTTCACGAAGCCGAAGTAGCGCGGACCCGCCGTCGCGACGGTCGCCGGGGAGCCGATCTCGTCGAGCAGGGCGAGGACCTCGCCGGGCGCGACGCCCCGGGGAGGCAGGGCAAAGTCGAGGCGGTCGAGGCCGTCGACCGCCTCGTGCCCCGGCGCGACGGCCCGCTCGGCCACCCCGGCGAGGTAGCGGCGGGCCCGACGGGCCGCGTCGCCCAACAGCTCGTCGCGCGCGTCGAGCGCCGCGTCGGAGCGCTCAGGACACACGGGCTCGGGCGATCGACCGCTCGGCGTCGAGACGGTGGTGCCGGGTCTCGTGCAGGGCGAAGCGCCCCAGGCCGTCCACCGTGAACCGCTCCGTGCCCCGCCGGGTGCCCTCCCGCTCCCACTGGAGCGGCTCGACGGAGCCGAGCAGCGACGCGAGGCGTCGCCCCCGGGCCAGCAGCACCAGCGCGACGAGCTCGGGGTCCTGGTCGTTGTAGCGCTCCGCGACGGCCGTCGCCTCGTGGTCCCAGCGGCCGAACTCCGGCCGGTCCTCGGTGAGGGCGAGCTCGACCCGGTCGGCGAAGACGCCGAGCACGTCCCGCACGTGGGCGGCGTACTCGAGCGCCGACCACGTCGTCGCCTCGGGCCGGTACCGCAGGTCCGCCGTGTGGAGATGCTCACCGAGGAGCACCACCCAGCGCTCGCATTCGGCTCCGACGGCGCCGGCGAGGTCGCCCCGGTCGACCTGCGAGGCCGTGAGGCCGCACTGGTGGCAGGTCCCTTCACCCACGATGCGGAACCAGTCGCCGTCGGCCACCGCGCTACTCGTGGACTCCACGTCCCGGCGGCCCGTCAGCCGCCGTCCGTGACGAAGTGCCGGGCCGCGTCGTCAAGGTGCTCCAGCATCGCCCGCACCGGCGGCTGGTCGGCGATCGCCGGGCGGGTGGCGGCCCAGACCTGGCGGACCGGCCGGTCACCCTTCACGCGCCGGACGACGACACCGGGATGGACCGAGGTGCCGAGGGCGAGGAGGGGCACGAGCGCCACGCCGAGGTCGGCCGCGACGAAGCCCTGCGCGGTCGGGTACTCGTCCGCCTCCAGGGCGTAGACAGGCTGGAAGCCCGCCCGGACGCACGCGTCGTCCACGACCTGCTGGCAGTAGCCGGGGCAGGAGGTGACCCCGATCCAGCGCTCGTCGGCCAGCGCCGCGAGGTCGACGCTGCGGCGCACGGCCAGCCGGTGCCCGCGGGGCAACACGATGCGGAAGGGGTCCGCGAGGAGATGGGAGCGCAGGAGCCCGTCGTTCGGGGCCTCTCCGACCCCGAACGTCTCGACGACGACGGCGACGTCGATCACGCCGTTGCGGAGGTTGTTGATCGCCTCGTCGGGCTCGACCACGGTGAGGTCCAGCGCCACCCTCGGATGGCTGCGCTGGAACGCCGCGAGGGCGCCGGGAACTAGCGAGGACCCGGCTGTCGGGAAGGCCCCGAGGCGGATGCGCCCGATCTGGCCGGAGCGCAGGGCCGCCAGCGCGTCCTCGGCCTCCTGGATCGAGGCGAGCACGTGCGCGGCGTGCTCGCAGAGCAGCAGCGCCGCGTCGGTCGGCCGCACCCCCCTCCCGGCGCGCTCCAGGAGGAGCGCCCCGGTCTCGCGCTCGAGCGCCGTGACGTTCTGGCTCACCGCCGAGGGCGTGTAGCTGAGGGCCGCTGCGGCCGCCGACACCGACCCGGTGTCGACGACGGCCTTCAGCACCCTGAGCCGGCGGACATCGAGCACGGCACCATTAAGTCATGCTTCATTACTCTTCGCAACTGATCGATTGTGCTTCAGCATCGCAGGGCGCACGATCGCCCCATGCAGATCGACCGCCACCGGGCCCGAAGGCCGCGCGTCGAGGGAGCGGGCAGATGGGCTGGGTGATCGCGGCCGTGGTCGTCGCCGGGCTCCTGGCGTCACCGTGGTTCACGGCCGACAGCCGCGACGGCGCGGACTGGAAGCCGCTCCCGCCCCGGGCGCCCGATCGCCTGGCGCGGGCGCGCCTCCGGCCGTTCTCGGGATCGCCGGGCGTGGTGGCGATCCGCGCCGGGACCGCCCGGCTGGCGCGCACCGTGCGCCGGGGGCGCCGGGCACGTGACGGCCCTGCGGTCGGGGTCGGGCGCGAGACGGGTGGCGGACCTGGGCGCCGAGGCCAGCCGGGGGGGCGGGCCGTGCCGGCGGTCCGCTCGAGGTCCTTCAGTCCTTCCTGCCGGTGAGGGCGAGCCGCAGGCCGATGCCCACGAGCACCAGGCCGCTCACACCCCCGAGCGCGGCGAGACGGCGCGGCGAGCGGGCGAGCCAGCTCCTCACGGTGCCTGCGGCGAGCGCCCACAGGCTGTCCGAGACGAGCGCGATCGTGAAGAACACCGCGCCGAGCAGGAGGATCTGGCCGGGCACGTCGCCCGCAGCGCGGTCGACGAACTGCGGGAGGACGGCGGTGAAGAAGACGATCGCCTTCGGGTTCGCGATCCCGACGAGGAAGGCGTCGCGAAGGATCCGCCCGGTCGGGCGCGGCTCGACGCTCACGTCGAGCAGCCGCGCCAGCGAGCGGCGGTGCCGGACCGCCTCGATGCCGAGGAAGACCAGGTAGGCCGCACCTGCCAGCTTGATCAGGGTGAAGACGGCGATCGAGCGCTCCACGAGCGCCCCCACGCCGAAGGCGACCGCCACAACCTGCGCGAAGACCCCGGTCGCGTTGCCGACGACTGTGGCGAGCCCCGCGGCGCGACCGAGGGCGAGCGACCTCGAGATGACGAACATCACGCTCGGCCCCGGGACCACGATGATGACGAGCGCGGTGATCACGAAGGCCAGCAAGTGCACGCCCGGCAGCATCACCGGAGGTTACTTCGGCGCCCGCGCCCGACCGCTCGCCGTGAACCGACGACCGGACGCGCCACGACGGGACTGCACGAACCGAACGCATCGTCCACCCGCCGTACGGAGTGCCCGAGGATGACTCTCGGCCCATCGTGCGCGGTCTCACCCCTGGCGGGAGCCCGCCGACCATCCCGGAGATGACCAAAGTCCCTCACTCCCCCGCCTTCGACTTGCTTCGATTGAACCGGAGGTCGAAGCGTGGACGCTCAGAGCACGCCAGGCGCTGAGAACTGGTTCGAGCAGCGGGCGACAGACGGGGGACCCGTCCGCTTCGTTGAACGACGCAGGGGCGACCGCCGCCGCGGCGACCGTCGCGTGGTCGAAGCGGTTGCGTCGCCATTTCCGACACGCCAGACCGTCAGCGTTGTCATCCCGACGCGCAACGAGGCGCGCAATGTGGCGGACGTCCTGGAGCGCCTTCCCGGACTGGTCGACGAGGTGGTGCTCGTCGACGCGCGCTCGGCCGACGTGACCAAGCTCATGGCGAGCTCGACCCGACGCGACATCCGCATCATTGACGAGCCTGCGGCGGGCAAAGGGAACGCCCTGCGTGCCGGGCTCGCCGCCGCCCACGGCGACATCCTCGTCGCCATGGACGCCGACGGGAGCATGTCGCCAGAGGAGATCCCTCGCTTCGTCAACCCCTTGGAGCACGGGTTCGATCTCGCGAAGGGCTCTCGCTTCATCGCCGGCGGCGGCTCACTCGACATCACCCCGATCCGGCGCCTGGGCAATCGGGCGCTCGTGGAGGCGGCGAACATCCTGCTCGACGTGCGCTACACCGATCTCTGCTACGGGTTCTTCGCCCTGCGGCGGATCTTCCTGGAGTCCCTCGACCTGCGATCGACGGGATTCGAGATCGAGACCGAGATCACCGTACGGGCGCAATTGATGGGATTGCGGATCGCCGAGGTCCCGAGTGTCGAGCTGCCCCGGCGGAGCGGGCAATCGAACCTTCGGGCGGTGCACGACGGGATACGCGTGATGCGAACGTTGTTCCGCGAACGCAGCCGTCAGCGCGCCGTCGAAGCCGCCAATCGAGGTGTGGTGCCGGCGCCGGGGTCGGGCGACGAGCCGGGACAGGTCACAAGCTCACTGGCGACCATCGCGAAGCGCAAGGGCAACGAGGTTCGCTCGGCGTGATCGTCTGACGAGCCCTGCGACAAGGCGATGGGCCACTAGCTCGTCCCCGGCCGAGCGCGGGACACCTTGCGGGCCTTCAGGCGACGAATAGTCAAGAAGCGGCGCACCGTGCAAGGTCCAGCGCTTCCGTGGCGGTTAGTCGTCTATCCGCTCCTCCAAGGGGAGGATTACCGTGTCACCCGCTTCCTCGCCGATGACTTTGCGCACGTCGGCCTTGATAGGACGTTTGTGCGTGCCGTCGCCCAAAGCCATGAATGAACTTTGGAATAGATGACCATCAACCGTGCCTCGGACTTTCACGAGGCCCCGAGTGCCAAAGAAGTTGTCCAGGCAATCGTCGGGCCCCGCGTGCGCGCGATCACCTGACGGCGGCATCCGGCTCCTCGCAGCTGCAACTGGTGCTCACGAGCTTGCCGGGAGGCACCGATGAGTTCTGCTCGATGGCTCCGTCCACCGTTACTGGCAGACGCCACGCTCGAGTTCCCCTCAGTAGCATGCAGTGGCGTGGCCGTGCGCGAGGCCCCCCTGGCCCAGTCCGACCTGGAGCCGTTCCGCCGGGAGCTGACCGGCTACTGCTACCGCATGCTCGGCTCGGGCTTCGAGGCCGAGGACGCTGTCCAGGAGACGATGCTGAGAGCCTGGCGCAACGCGGAGGGCTTCGAAGGGCGCTCCAGCGTGCGCTCGTGGCTTTACCGCATCGCCACCAACGTGTGCATCGACATGCACCGCCACGTCCAGCGCCGAGCCCGGCCCATGGAGATGGGCCCGGCCTCGCCCCCCGAGGAGTCGCTACTCGGGCCGATGCTGCCCGAGGCCAGGTGGGTGACCCCGGTCCCTGACGCCCGCGTCGCGCCTGAGAGCGCGGATCCCGCTGAGATTGCCCAGTACCGCGAGTCGATCCGCCTCGCCTTCGTCACCGCGCTCCAGCACCTTCCGGCCCGCCAGCGCGCCGCGTTGATCCTCTGCGAGGTGCTGCGTTGGCAGGTGGCTGAGGTGGCCGAGCTCCTCGACATGAGCGTGCCCGCGGTCAACAGCGCCCTGCAGCGGGCGCGGACCACGCTCCGCGCCCTGCCGTCCGAGCCCCGACCCGAGATCCTGGACGGCGCCGCCGTCGAGCTGCTCGAGCGCTACGTGGACGCCTTCGAGCGCTACGACATCGAGCGGCTGGTGACGCTGCTGCACGAGGACGCCGTCCAGTCGATGCCACCGTTCGCCATGTGGATCCGGGGGGCGGCCGATATCGGCCGGTGGATGGTCCAGCCCGGGCCGAGCGGCTGCCGGGGCTCGCGCCTGGTGCCCGCCTCGGCCAACGGCTGCCCGGCCTTCGGGCAGTACCGGCCGGACCCGGCCGGCGGGCACGCGCCGTGGGCGCTGCAGGTGCTCGAGATCTCAGAGGCGAAGATCACCGGGATGACGTTCTTCTTGGCCTTCTTGGACCCCGAGCGGCTCTTTCCCGAGTTCGGCCTGCCCCTCCACCTCGACGCGTAGGCCGGCCAGCTCGAGGAGCGCTCGCAGCGCCGGCGAGACCTCGGCGAGGACGATGCCACCCCCGAGGCGCCCCGCCAGCAGGGCCAGGTGGGCCACGTCGTCCACCGCCTCGAGGTCCGGGGCGCCCGGTCCCCCGAGCAGGCAGCAGGCCAGCTCTGCGCCGTCAGGACCTACGACCATGACCCGACACCACAGCTGGACCGCAGCCATCACGTGGTGGACGGGCGATGGCTGGCGATCTCATCGGCCGTCCCTGGTTCGCGTCCCCGCAGGATCGGAGAGGGCGAGCCCACCGGGTGCCGTCGCAGCCCCGGTGCCGCCGGAAGATCCTCGGCGGACCGATGACTTGCGCGCCCCGGGCCCGTCGAAGCAGTTGAATGATCCAACGGACCAAAAGGAGCAGTCATGACCACCCGTGACCGTGCCCCCATCGGATCGCCGTGCTGGGCAGATCTGTGGACCTCTGACGTCGAAGGCAGCCGCACGTTCTACAGCGACCTCTTCGGCTGGGAGGCCCAGGAGCCGAGCCCCGAGTTCGGCGGCTACTTCATGTTCACCCGCAACGGAGTCCCCACGGCAGGCGCCATGGGCGACATGGGCGACATGCGGGCCAACAACACCTGGAAGATCTACCTGGCCACCGACGACATCGTGAAGACCGTCCAGGCGGCCGAGGCCGAGGGCGCCCAGGTCATCGCGCCCGCCATGCCGGTCGCCGACCTCGGCGCCCAGGCGGTGCTCATCGACCCGACCGGCGCCCACCTCGGCGCCTGGCAGCCCGGGACCTTCCCGGGGTTCACGGTGCTCGGCGAGCACGGCGCGCCGAGCTGGTTCGAGCTGCACACCCGGGACCACGCGACCGCCGTCGCCTTCTACCGCTCGGTGTTCCGCTGGGACACCAACACGGTGGGTGACAGCGACCAGTTCCGTTACACGACCATGCGCGACCCCGGCGGCGAGGGCGAGTTGGCGGGGATCATGGACGCCACAGCGTTCCTCCCCGACGGCGTACCCGCCCACTGGTCGGTCTACTGGGAGGTCGACGACGCCGGGGCCGCCGTCGCCAAGGTCAAGGCCCTTGGCGGCTCGGTCGTGATGGAGCCTGAGGACACCCCCTACGGCCGCGTGGCCACGGTGGCGGACCCCGCCGGCGCTCAGTTCAAGCTGCGCACGCCCAACCCGTAGGCGTGCCGGGCGCCGCTCTGTCAGGCGCGAACCGGCGATCGTTGTTGTGGCCGCCGAGACCTTGACGCGAGCCGGTCCGCTTCGAACGACGGATGGGGAGCACTTTCTCACGCCCCAAGGGGAGCGGACAGATCAGGGGTGAGCCGTCGCCGTCTCACCGATCGGCGTGATGGCGACGGCTGTGCCGATGTCCCCGATCGCCGCGAGTGGGGGCACGGCCAACAAGGCAAACGTCGCCTGACACGGCACAGCAGCGTCCGCACCCGGGGCAGATGCGCCAGTGCGCCGGCCACTCCGCATCCTTCGGTCGAGGAGCGCCCCGGGGACATGCAGCAGCCGACCCGAGCCTGATGCGCCACGAGTCTCGTGACTCCGCTGACTGCGGCGTGCTCGGCGTGATCAGGTCGATCGGACGCTTCGGCCCGGGTCGCCCACCTGCTCGGCGGCGGGCGCCGGAAGGGCTCTGGCGCCGCGGTCGGCGGCTACGTTTGACCCGTGCACCCGAGCGCCCAGCGCGTCGCCGATGCCCTTGCCCGCGCGGGCGCCCGGGGCGGGGTCCGAGAGCTCGACGACTCCACGCGCACCGCCGCCGACGCCGCAGCCGCGCTCGGATGCGCGGTCGGCGCCATCGCCAATAGCCTCGTGTTCGTAGCGGACGGGGAGCCGGTCCTGGTCCTCACCAGCGGCGCGCACCGCGTCGACACCGCGCACCTGGCGGCGGCGATGGGCTGGTCCTCGCTGAAGCGGGCCACGGCCGACGAGGTGCGCGCGGCGACCGGCCAGCCGATCGGCGGCGTCGCGCCGCTCGGCCATCCCTCGCCGCTGCGGGTGCTCATCGACGGCGATCTCCGCGGGTTCCCGACGATCTGGGCGGCGGCAGGCACGCCCCACAGCGTCTTCCCCACCGACTTCGACGAGCTCCAGCGCATCTCCGCGGCAAGCGCGGTGCGCGTCGAGGCGCCGGCGGCGGCCGACGGGCACGCCCCGGCCTGACGCCCGGGGGCTCAGGTGCCGGTGTTGTGGAGCTTGCCGGCGGCCGCCGCCTGGCCGAAGTAGGTGGGCACGAGCGGCTCGAAATGCTCCAGGGGCTCGCTGCGGTAGTCGCCGTCGAACGCCACCTGGTCGTACTTGGCGCAGAACTCCGCCGTGTAGTCGAAGTACGGCGAGTCCCGGTAGGCCTCGCGCGCGTCGCGGTCGAGTCCGATGTGGTGCCAGAAGTAGAAGCCCTGGAAGATGCCGTGGTGCGCCACCATCCAGTGGTTCGCCTCGGACACGAAGGGCTTCACGATCGCCGCCGCGATCGCCGGGTGGTTGAGCGGCGCGAGGTTGTCGCCGATGTCGTGGATCAACGCGCAGACGACGTACTCCTCGTCTCGCCCGTCTCGCTCGGCACGCGTCGCGGTCTGCAACGAGTGCTGCAACCGGTCGACCGGGAAGCCCCCATAGTCGTTCTGCTGGTAGCGGAGCTGCTCCAGGATACGGTCGGGCACCGAGGTCTGCAGGTCCTGGATCTGGGGTGTGATGATCGCCCAGTCGTCTCGGGTGGCGTCCTCGAAGGACTTGAACGAGGCTCGCCTACCGGTCTTCGTCATCGACCTCTCCTGTGCTCGACTGCTCGCGACCTTATCCGGCGCCGCCCGGCGGTCTCAGATCGGCCTCGGACCGCTGCGCCCCGACGACCGCTCGTCCCGGGGCGCCGCCCGAGGGACTGCGGCGCTCGCCGACGCGTCACGACGAGCGAGCAGGCTGCGCCGTCACTGTCGCGTGACGCGAGGCCACCTCATACGAGGCGCCGCTCGGTCGCCCACCGGGTGAGCTGATGGCGGCTCGACAGCTGGAGCTTGCGGAGCACCGCCGAGACGTGGCTCTCCACCGTCTTCGTGGAGATCGACAGCTCGCGTGCGAGCTCCTTGTAGCTGTAGCCGCGCGCGATCAGACGCAACACCTCGCGCTCGCGGGGCGACAGCTGATCGAGCTCGGGGTCGAACGAGGGGCCGGTGCCCGGGGCCACGTCGGCCGGCATGGCCGCGAAGGCGTCGAGAACGAACCCTGCGAGGCGCGAGGAGAAGACCGCGTCGCCCTCCGCCACTCGGCGCACCGCGTCGACCAGCTCCGGGGTGGAGATCGTCTTCGTCACGTAGCCGCGCGCGCCGGCCCGGATCACCCCGATGACGTCCTCGGGCGCGTCCGAGACGGACAGGGCGAGGAAGCGCACCTCCGGGTGGTGGAGCTTGACGGCCTCCACCACGGCCTGGCCGCCGCCGCTCGGCAGATGGACGTCGAGCAGTACAACGTCGGGCAGCCGCTCGCCGATCAGCTCGATCGCCGGCGCGACGTCGTCGGCCTCGCCGACCACCTCGACGGCCTCACCGAGCTCGCCGCGCACGCCGGCGCGGAAGAGCTGGTGGTCGTCGACCAGGAAGACACGCGGCCGGGGGGCCGAGCTCACCGCTGCGCCGCCCGGCGGTCGGATCCGACCGGCGACCTCGGCATCGTCAGCTCGACGTCGGTCCCCTCGCCGGGGGCGCTTCGCACCACGGCCGAGCCGCCGTGGCGTGCCATCCTGCCGCGCACCGACTCGGCGAGCCCTCGGCGGTCCGGCGCGACCGCCGACGGGTCAAAGCCCTTGCCGCGATCGCGCACGAACAGCGACGCGGCCCCCTCCTCGACCTCGGCGAAGAGGGACACGACCGCCGCACCGGACCACTTGGCGGCGTTCACCGACGCCTCCCGGCCGGCGGCGAGCAGGACGCGCAGCTCCTCGTCGAGCGGGCAGTCCCCGACAATGACTGCGTCGACGGCCACGCCGTGCGCGTCCTCCACCTCGCGCTGGATGCGCCGGACGGCCGCCGCGAACGTGGCGTCCTCCTCCCCGCCCGAGCCCGGAAGCCGTCCCTCAAAGAGCCACGAGCGCAGCTCGCGCTCTTGCGCTCGTGCCAGGTGCACCACCTGCTGCGGCTGATCGGCGCTGCGCTGGATCATGGCGAGCGTCTGCAGCACCGAGTCGTGGATGCGCGCCGCCATGTCCGCACGCTCCTCGGCCCGCACGCGCGCCTTGCGCTCCGCGACGAGCTCTCGGGCGAGGCTCAGCCACCACGGCCCGAACACGATCACGAAGCCGGCGATCACGAGCACGACGCCGCCGAGGGGCCGCAGGAGGGTGTCGTGGTGGCCGAGCATCAAGCCGAGCACGCCACCGGCCACCAGCGCGATGCCGACGACGACGCGCAGGGCAAGGGCCCTCAGGGAGCGTCGCGAGTCCACGCCGAGCTGGATCAGCGGTTGGGCGGCCCGGCGGATGAGCGCCCGCTCGTCGTCGGCGGCATTGCGCCAGATGAGCACGAGGCCGGCGGCGCTCAAGAAGAACGGCCAGGCCAGCGAGCCGAGCCATCCCGCGTGGAGCACCGAGGCGACGAGGAGCGCGACGGCGAGCGCCGGGACGAGGCCGATCGCGAGCGCGATGCCGCGCAGGTCCCCGACCGCGCGCGTGCCGATGCTCTCCGAATCGCCCTCCTGGGGCAGGAGGAGCCAGCCGAGCACGTAGACGGCGAGACCGAAGCCGCTCGCCAGCCCGAAGAGCACGAGGCCGATCCGCACGACGGTGACGTCGATCCCCATCCGCCGGGAGAGGCCGCCGGCAACCCCGCCGAGGAGCCGGTCCTCGCGGCTGCGGCGGAGCGGGCCGCGCTCGCGCGGCACGCGCCACCAGCCACGCGGGCCGCGGCCGTCGTGTCGCCACCCGTGCGGCGGCACTGTCCCCCACGTGCCGGAGCGCTCCAGGCCGACGTCCGTGTCGGCGTCCTCGCACCAGCTCCGGCGGCGGTAGCGGGCGCCGGAGAAGCGCCGAGCGCGGGGGTCGAACAGGGGATCGATGTCCTGATGATCGCGCCCCTCGGGACCCGTTGCCATCAGGGGGCACCCTGAGCGTCGGCGTGGGCGCTCGGGGACCGGTCAGGGACATACCCGATGTCGTTCCGCGAGCAGCAGGCGGATGATCAAGGCATGCTCAACCCCACCGACACCACCACCCCCGACCGCAGCAGGCCGCTGCGCCGCTCGGGCGACGACCGCATGCTCGGAGGCGTCGCCGCCGGCATCGCCGACTGGTTCGGCATCGACGTCACCGCGGTCAGGGTCGCCTTCGTCGTCCTCGCCGTCCTCGGCGGGGCCGGCGTGCCGCTCTACCTCGCGGCGTGGCTCCTCATCCCCGAGGAGGGTACCGAGATCTCCGTCGCCGAGGACCTGCTGCACCGCCCCCGCTGGCACTGAGCGACCGCTCCCGATCGAAGCCACACGGCGAGAAAGGCCAGACATGCCCACCCCGAACGACCAAGCCCGAGCCTTCTGGTACGGCGAGCGCCGGCGGCCAACGGTGCCGAGCTCGCAGCTTCGCGTCTCGGACGCCGAGCGCAACGAGATCGCCGATGCGCTCTCCCACCACTATGCCGACGGGCGCCTCGACGAGGCCGAGTTCAACGAGCGGCTCGGCCGCGCGATGGCGGCCAAGACCCGCGCCGACCTCGACCCCCTCCTGGCCGACCTGCCCCGGCTGGACGAGCCCGACCCGGGACCGCCGCCGCGGCGCACCGCTGGGCTCGGCCGCGTCCTCATGCTCGCGTTGTTCGTGCTGTTCGCGTTGAGCGCCGCGACCGCCTTCGTACGCCCGCACGTGCCCTGGCTGCTGATCGGCCTCGTCGTGCTCGTGGTGGCCCGCCGCCGCCACTACCACCGCTCCCCGTCCCCCGCCGGGCGCCGCTTCCCTTGAGCAGCGGCGGCGGCGCAAGAATCGTCGGGTGCGCGTCGTCGTCGCGGTCGCACCCGGCCACGGTCACCTCTACCCGACGTTGCCCCTCGCCGGGGCGCTCCGGGAGCGGGGGCACGACGTCGTCTACGCCATGGTCGGCGAGCCGGCGTTCCGCGCCCGGGTGGAGGCGGAAGTGCACGCCTTCGTCGCCATCCCGCCGGGACTCGCCGAGCAGCGGGAGATCGTCGAACGCGGACTGCGGGACGACCCCACCGTGGCGGGGATCTTCGGTCCGCTCGCTGCCCCGGCCGTCGCCACCCTCGTCAGGCTCGTCCGGGAGACCGAAGCTCGCCTCGTCGTCCACGACATGGCGAGCTTCGCGGCGCCCCTCGCCGCCACGGTCGCCGGCGTGGGCTCGCTCCACCTCGGCGTCGGGCCGTCCTTCCCGGACGAGGCGCACGAGGCCGGCACCCGCCTGGCGCCGCTCTGGGAGCGCTGGGGCCAGCGGCCCCGTCCGCTAGCCGGGATGTACGGCTCCCTCTACCTCGACCCCTTCCCCCCCTCCCTCGACAACCCGATCCGGTCCCTCACCGGCTTCCGCCGTGGCTACCGGCCGGTGCCGCTGCGGTCGCTCGACGGAGCCGCGCCGGCCGGACTGCCCGGTCCCCCGTGGGTCTGGGTGACGCTCGGCACGGTCTTCAACGGCGACCGGGCGTCCTGGTCCCGGCTCGTCGCGCAGCTCGGCGCGGTGGGTATGCCGGTCGTGGCGACAGTCGGCGTGGGCGTCGACGTCGGCGCGCTCGGGGCGCTCCCGCCGAACGTCACCGTCCGCTCGTTCGTGCCGGCGAGCGCCGTGCTGTCGGGCGCCACAGCCGTCTTCTGCCACGGGGGTGCCGGCACCCTCCTCGGCGCGCTCAGCCACGGGCTCCCCGTCGTCTGCTGGCCGCAGGGAGCCGACCAGTTCCACAACGCCCGCGCCGTCGTCGACGCCGGAGCTGGCGTCGCCATCGGCGACGCCGACGCGGCCGGCGCGGCGATCCGCCAGGTGCTCGACGCGGGGTCGGCGCAGCGCGCCGGCGCTCGCCGGCTCGAGGGCGAGCTCTCGGCGATGCCGACGCCGGCCGAGACCGCCGCCCTCGTCGAGGAGGTGGCGCTCGGCGCCGACGAGGCCCTCGGCTAGACCTGCGGCGCCGGCTCGAGCAGCTTCGCGAGGCTCGGGACGGGCCGCGAGAACACCTCGTCCACCATCGGCAGGAACACCTCGAGCGGCTCGGACGCATAGGCCGGGTCGAAGGACCGCTGGTCCCACTCGCCGACGAAGTGGGCGGTGACGTCGAAGTAGGGGCTGTCACGGTGAACGTCGCGCGCGTTGCGGTCGAGGCCGATCTTGTCGAAGTAGTAGTAGCCGCCGAACAGGCCGTGGTGACGGATCACCCAGGTCGTCTCCTCGTCCACGTAGGGCTCGAGGATCGCGGCCGCCACGCCGGCGTGGTTGGCGGGCGAGAGTGAGTCGGCGATGTCGTGGAAGAGCGCCCCGACGACCATGTCGGTGCTCGCCCCGTCTCGAAGCGCCCGCGTGGCGGTCTGCACGCTGTGCTCGTAGCGGTCGACCTGGTAGCAGAAGGAAGGTCCCTTCAGGCCCTCGAGCATCGTGAGCAGCGTCTCGACCAGGTGCTCGTTCAGGTGCGAGATCCCAGTGACGAGGACCCGCCGGACCTCGGCCTCGCTGCCGTCGTCCAGCTGGGTGAACGAGACGGTCCCGCTGTCCGTTCCCGCCATGTCAGCCTCCCCTCGTCGGGCCTTCACCGCCCGGCGGTACCGGGTCAGTCCCAGTTGTCGAGCAGGTCGTCCACTGCCTCGTACGCCGTGTACAGCCCTTCGAAGCCGGTGAAGAACATCGCGGATCCGGTGATCCCCTTCACGACGAGCTCTCGCGTCATGCCCCAGGCCTTGCCGAGGAGCGCCGCCTCGCGCAGGCCCTCCACCGAACCCGTGATGGTGTGGTGCCGCAGCATCAGGTACGGGGCAAGCTGCTTCGGGAGGGTCTTGATCGCCACCTCCCACTTGGCGCGGTTCACCTTGACGAACTCGGGGTGATACTTGAGGCCGAACGTGATCGACTTCGGCAGGAACCCGATCGTCTGCTCGTACCACTCGGTGAGCTTCGTGCGGTCCTCTGCCGTCATCTCGCGCGTCGAGAGGTCGAGCCCGCACCTGAAGGCCGCCGGGTCGACGTCCCAGCCCTCCGGGAACGGCGCGAGCGGCTCGACGGGCGGGCCGTAGGCGGGCAAGGTCTCGCCGACCGCACGGAAGACGTGGCCGAGGCCACGCATCCCGGCGTAGAGCTGGGAAAACATCACCAGCTCCATGACCTGCTCCTTCGCCATGCCGTTGCGCCGGAGGGTGATGAACTCGTTCAGGATCCCCGTCTCCCAGCCGAGCATCATGTAGCTGTGGATGTTCTGAGAGCTCAGCAGGATGATGTTGACGTGTGAGGGCCGGCCGAAGAAGTCCGAGCCCCAGCGGTGCAGCTTGGCGAAGTCCGGCGCGTAGTCGAGCATGAGGCTGTTCGCGTAGAGCTCGTACAGCGGCCCGCGCCAGCTCCAGACCTTGATCAGGTTCGCGTTGATCTCGTCCTCGGACGTCTCGTCGAGATTCGTGAGGTCAAGGCCTTCGCTAGGACCAACCATGCGCTCTCCTTGCCCGAGGCGCCGGACGAGCCGTCCGCCCTCGCCAGCCGCGCCCACCGACCGTGCGGCACGACCGCCGAGTACCGGTACGCCGTCGGTGGGTCCGCGGCGATCGGTGGGTGGCGCGCGGGAGGGGATGCCTAGATAATTATAACTTATGATATATGATAATTGCTCACGGCGGTCGGCGCCACCGGTTCCTCACGGGATCCGGCATCGGCTGACGCCGCCTGTCCAGTGCCGGTTGCCGGATCGGGACCCCAGTGGCAGGCAGGCGCGCGACCGCGCTGACCGTCACCCGCGGCGGCCTCGCCCGACGCCGGCGTTCGGCCTCAACCCGGCGCGGCGCCCCGAACCGCCAGGGCGGCGCCTCCCCCGCTCGGCCGGCTCCGATCACAGCCCGTGCGCGCTCGGGCAACGCCCCGCTCTCGCAGCGGTGACGACGAGCGGCGGGACAGCCCGGCGGACCGCCTGCTCGCGGCGACGCGTTCCCGGTCGCGGATCCCCTCACGCGTGAGCAAGCGCCCGACGGCGGCGGGCCAGGAAGTCGCGCTCCGCCGCGTTCGCGGCAAGGGCGATTGCCGCCTCGTACGCCTGCGCCGCCTGGGTGTCACGGCCGAGCCGCCGGAGGAGATCGGCGCGGACGGCGTGGAAGAGGTGGTAGCCCTCGAGATCGAGGGCCTCGACGAGGGCGAGCGCCGCATCCGGCCCTTCGACCTCGGCCAGCGCGACCGCGCGGTTGAGGGTCACCACCGGGCTCGGGGCGAGCGACATCAGCTGGTCGTACAGCTGCACGATCTGCCCCAGTCCGTTGCGGCCGTGGTCGCTGCGTCGCTGGGCGGTGGTGACGATCCAGCCCGCCGGGCTCGGGGGCAGCCCCGTGGTCGGCCAGCGCTCCGAGGCCACGGTGAACACGTCCTGGACGGCGTCCTCGGCGACGTCGACGTCACCGAACGTTCGGACCAGGACGGCCACCGCGCGGCCGTACTCGGCGCGAAACACGCGTCCGATCTCGGGGCCGTCGACGGCCGGACCGCCCGCCATCAGTCCACGGGGGCGTCGCGCTGGAACGGCCGCACCTCGATCGGCAGCGTGGTCGCCCGGGCGGTCTTTCGGCCCCACTCGAGCGCGGCATCGAGGTCGGGCGCCTTGATGATCACGCACCCACCCAGGTGCTCCTTGCCCTCGACGTAGGGGCCGTCGGCCGTGAGCACCTCGCCGTCTTGGAGCCGCACCACGGTGGCCGTGCTCGGGGGGCACAGCCCGTCGGAGAAGACCCATGCGCCGGCCTCCCGCATCTCCTCGTTGACGGCGGCCACGTCGCGCATGATCCGCTCCAGGTCCATCGATGCCGGGGGCTCCCCGTCGGGCTGGTAGACGCTGAGCAGGTAGTGCTTCATCTGGTGCTCCTCCCGGACGCTTCCACCGGCAGCGCGCCGGCTCCTCCCCCTCTGTACGAACGGATTCTCACGGATCGACACGGCACGTGGCCGGGGCCACGAGCGAACGAGTGTGCTTCTAAGTCGTTTAGCCAAGTATACGAAGTTCCCTATAAATCATCGCTCCGGCCCACCACCAGCCGGTGCTCGCGGCAATCGGGGAGCGGCCGACGTCTCCCTCACGACCGCGTGGGCAGCGCAGCGACACCGAGCAGGCCCGCTAGATCATCCCCTCGGGAGCGGTAGTGGTCAGAGCGGTCGGAAGGTCCGTCGTCCGGTGACCGGGTCGACCAGCCTCGCCCGTCCGCTTGACGGGTCGATCGCCGCGACGCAGGCATGGAGAGGACGTTCCACAGGTAGATCCGCGCGACCCCGTTGCGCCGGTCGGTCTCCACACGGCCGCGGAGCTCGCTCGTGCGGAACCACGGCGCCGGGAGGGGCACGTCGGCGCCACACAGCTGGTAGGTGACCAGCTCGTCGTAGACGCCCGGCGCGTCCCGGCCCTCGGTGCCGTGCAGGATGCGCCCCGCGAGATCGAACCAGTACTGGTAGCGCTCGTGCTCCTCCTTCGCATGGGCCGTCGGCCGGCATGCCCGCCGACGCTTGGCGGAGATCACCGCCACCACCGATGGTCGCCTGCCCACCGACAAGCTCGCCGGCCTTCGGGTACTCTGGTTCGAGTACCCGGATTGGAGGCACAACATGGCGGCCAGGAATCGCAGCAATCCCCTCGCCCTCGCCGTGCTCGTCTGCCTCTACGAACGGCCGATGCATCCCTACGAGGTCGCGACGACCCTGCGCCAACGCCAAAAACACGACAGCGTCAAGCTCAACTACGGGTCGCTGTACGCGGTCGTCGACTCCCTCGAGCGGCGTAGCCTCATCACGCCCAAGGGAACCGAACGCTCGGGTCGACTTCCCGAGCGCACCGTCTACGACCTCACCGGGGCGGGTCGCATCGAGATGCACGATTGGCTGACCGACCTCATCTCGACCCCGGTGAAGGACTACCCGGAGTTCGAAGCGGCGCTCTCGTTCATTCCGGCGCTTCCCCCCGACGACGTCGTGGCCCTCCTCGATGAACGAGCTCAGCGCCTCGAGTTCGAGCTCGCACAGATGGGCTCCTCGCGTGAGCTCGTCGAGAAGCAGCGCCTTCCCCGTCTGTTCTGGGTCGAAGCGGAGTTCCGCGCCCTGCTCCGGGAGGCCGAGCTCGCCTACGTCCGCAAGCTCGCCCGAGAGATCGAGTCCGGCACGCTCGAGGGGGTCGAGTGGTGGCGCGAGGTGCACGAGCACGCCGGCGAGCCGGTATGGCTCCCGCCGACGGTGGCTGACGAGTCAAGTGACCGAGGAAGCAGATGACAGATCGTCAGCGAGGAGAGAACGGCATGGACACGATCATCTCGACGACAGACCTGCGAAAGAGCTTTCGATCAAAGCGTGGACCGGTCGAAGCGGTGCGCGGCGTCAGCATCGACGTCCGCCGAGGCGAGATCTTCGGCTTCCTCGGGCCGAACGGGGCGGGGAAGACGACGACGCTGCGCATGCTGACGACGTTGCTCCCCATCGACGGTGGCAGCGCGAGGGTGGCGGGATGCGACGTGGTACGTCAACCGAAGCAGGTCCGGGCGCGCATCGGCTATGTGAGCCAGCTCGGCGGCGCGGACGACCTCGCCACCGGTCGCGAGAACCTCGTCCTCCAGGGTCGCCTCTACGGCGGCGGCCTCCCGGCGGTGTCCGCTCGGGCAGAGCTCGTGATGGGGATCCTCGATCTTGCCGAGTTCGCCGACCGCCGCGTGAAGACCTATTCCGGAGGGCAACGCCGACGGCTCGACGTCGCGCTCGGCATCGTTCACGAACCGGAGGTGCTCTTCTTGGACGAGCCCAGCACCGGCCTCGATCCGCAGAACCGGGCGAATCTCTGGGAGCACATCCGGGCCCTTCGGGTAAACGGCACGTCGGTCTTCCTTACGACGCACTACCTCGAGGAGGCCGACGCGCTCTGCGATCGGCTGATGATCATGGACCACGGCGAGATCGTGATCGAAGGGACCCCACGTGAGCTGAAGCGTCAGGTCGCCGGCGACGCGGTGGTGCTGAGCCTGCGAGACGACGACCACGAAGTGGAACGGGCACGTGTTCTCGTCGGGGCCGAGCCTTACGTACGCGAGATCATCGCCGAGGGCGACCAGCTCCGTCTCTACGTCGAGGACGGAAGCGCCGCGCTCCCCCAGCTGCTCCGAGTGCTGGACGGTGCACGCATCGGGCTCAGGTCCGTCAGCCTGTCTGAGCCCAGCCTCGACGACGTCTTCCTGCGCCAGACCGGCCGATCGCTTCGCGACGCCGGGGCGAGCGGGACGGAGGTCGCGGCATGAGGACCGTCCGTGACACCGGCCTCCTCTTCAAGCGGTACACGCTCCAGATGTTGCGCAATCCGGTGTGGCTGTTCGTCGGGTTCTCGACGCCGGTCCTCTACCTGGCGCTGTTCACCCCGCTGCTCAAGGCGGCGTCCCGCTCGCTCGGCGTGCCGAGCGGCGGGGTCCTCGATTTCTTCCTTCCGGGCATCTTGTCCCTCTTGGCGTTCGCGAGCGGGAGCAGCATGGGCTTCGGGACGATCTTCGAGCTCCAGTCCGGCGTGATCGAGCGCTTCCGAGTCACCCCGGCGAGCCGCTTCGCCATCCTGATCGGGCCCATCCTGTCGGGCCTCGTGATGATGACGGTGTTCGATTCCGTCGTCGTCGCCGTCGGCTACGGGTTCGGGTTCCACGTGCACTGGCTCGGACTCGTGGTGCTCGCCGTGCTGCTCGCGCTGCTCGCTTCGCTCATGGCCGCCTTCTCGACGGCGACCGCCCTCGTGACCAAGGACATCAGCAGCTTCGCGGCCATCATCAACGGAATGAACCTGCCGATGCTGCTGCTCGCGGGCGTGCTCCTCCCGATCTCGGTCGGACCGCTGTGGCTGCGAGTGCTCGGGCACTTCAACCCGCTCTTCTACCTGGTGCAGGCCTCACGGTTCCTCGCAGCCGGCACGTTCGGCGCGCCGGCGGTCTGGCAGGCCTTCGCCGTCCTGGTGCCGCTCTGCGGGCTCGTGCTCTTCTGGGCGACGCGGGTGTTCCGGAGGGCCGTCGCCTGAGACCGACGCCCGCGTCTCGAGCGCTGCGCGGCCATTCGATCGTGAGCAGATCGTCACTCGCCTGCCAGGTCACGATACTGAAGCGCACTCCCACCGATGAGGGCCGCAGCGGCTCCCAGGACGACGAGGACTGCCCCGCTCGTCCAGTCGGGACTCACCGCGGGAGCCGGTGCCATCTGATGGAACAGCGACGTGTCGAGCAGCCAGTGGTTGGAGCTCACAAGTCCACCCACCAACTCGATGAGGAAGGACCAGGCGAGCACCGCATAGGTGACGATGCTTGTGCCTCGCGGCCAGACGCCGATGGTGAGCACTCCGATACCGAGGATGCACAACGCCGGAGGGACGAGGTTCAGTCCGGCCTCGAGCACGCCGACAAAGCTCACCCCGGCGTGCTCGCTCGCCGCGCCCAACCATGTGAACAGACCCGCGGTCAGCCCGCTTGCCACGATCGCGGTCACGCTCACCGACAGGCGGTCCGCGAGCCACGTCCAGCGCGCGACCGGCCGGACGAGGAAGTGCTCGAGGTGCCCGGCCGCCTCCTCACCCCGTGCGGCGGTGATCTGGCCGATCGCGACGAACGCCACGAGCACCGCCACGATCAGGAACGCCACGCCGAGGTACGCGTCGGCTCCTCGCCCGTGCGCCCCCAGCTTCGTGAGGACCTTCTCGATGCTCGGCGTCGTCGCGAACGACTGCCCCGCCTGCTTGGCGACGAACCCGAGAAGGAGGGCGGTCGCGGCGATCGCGCCCGTCCAGGCAAGGACGGTGGCGCGGGCCAGACGGACGGTCAAGCCGAGTGGTCCGGAGAGCAGGCGGGTACGCGGCCTCGCGATCCCTCGATCGGCCAGGATGCTCGCACCGAGGTCCCGGCTCCCCGCGAGGTGCACCGCGATGACCGCCAACAGGGCGGTGAGCGCCCCGATCGGCACCAGCGCCAGGGGACGGGGCGACGTGAGCGGCTGGAGCTCTTCGATCCAGCCGAGCGGCGTCGCCCACCGCAGCCAGGCGAGCCCGGTACCGGAGTCGGCGACCATCCGCAGCGCGTACGACACGCCGAGCGCCGCGCCCGCGTAGCCGGCTGCTTGGCGGCGGGTGGCGGCAACCTGGCTCGCGAGCGCGCCGGCGGCGAGGAAGATCGCGGCACTCGACACCACGGCGATCGCGAAGAACGCCATCGAGCCGGTGGCGATGTGGACCTTCGAAGCGTGCCCGACTGCGACGGAGATCACGCAGGTGAGCGCGAAGAGCGCAGCGAAGCCAGCTCCGAGCCCGGCGATCACCTGGGCCGTGGCGCGCCGCTTCGTGGTCTGGCCGGCGAGCAACAGCTCCCAGCGCCCCGCATCCTCTTCGCCCCGCAGCAATCGCGTCGCAGTCAACAGTCCCCAGAGCGCACCGAGGACGCTCAAGAAGGCGAGGGACTTCCACACCGTGTAGCCCGCCACGGTCTGGAGCTGGTTGGCCGGGCCCGCGATCGCGTCCAAGCCGGCATTCGAGCCGAAGGTCGTCGCGAAGTTCGCTCGCGCAGCGGGGGTCTTGTACGCCGACACGTAACCGAGCGCGGACGACGCCACGGTGAGCCCGAAGACCCAGCCCCACAGCACGCCCGAGCGAAGCGCGAGCCGCGCCGTACGGACGGCCACGACCGACCCCGGACGACGGGCTGCGGGTGCGGGCGCACGGAGGGCGGGCTCAGCCGGCACGGGCCGGTTCCCTCCCCGTCTCCGCGCCGGGCCCGTAGTGGGCGAGGAACAGCTCCTCGAGCGACGGCTCGCGGCTCAAGAGCTCATGCACCCCGGAGGCGGCCAGCACCTTCAGCAGCGGCTCGACCGTTCCGCGCACCTGACATCGAACGACCCGACCTTCCACCTCGACCGAGGTGACGCCGGGGACGCGACTGAGATCGGGGACCGATCCGTCGAAGGTCGCTTCGACGGTGAGCCCGGAGAGGTGTCGCATCTCCCCGAGCGTCCCGATCTCCACGAGTCGCCCGTCGCGCAGGATCCCCACCCGGTCGCAAAGTGCCTCGACCTCGCTCAAGATGTGCGAGGAGAGGAAGACGGTCTGGCCGCGTTCTTTCGCCTCGTGGACACAGTGGCGAAAGGCTTGCTCAATCAGGGGATCGAGCCCATTGGTGGGCTCGTCGAGGACGAGGAGGTCCGGCCGCGTCATGAGCGCCGCGATGACGAGCAGCTTCTGGCGATTACCCTTCGAGTAGGTGCGGACCTTCTTCGACGGGTCGAACGCGAAGCGACCGACCAGCTCGTCACGGTAGGAGGCGTCGACCCGACCCTGCACCTTGCCGAGTAGGTGCAGGGTCTCCGCTCCCGTGAGCGACGGCCACAGGCTCGCCTCGCCCGGCACGTACGCGAGCCGGCGGTGCGCCTCCACCGCCTGGCGCTGGCAGTCCAGGCCGAAGATCTCCGCCCGCCCCGCGCTCGGTCGGATCAGGCCGAGCAGCAGGCGGATCGTGGTCGTCTTGCCCGAGCCGTTCGGACCGAGGTAACCGAGGACCTCACCCTCGGCGACCTCGAGGTCAAGGTCCTGCAACGCGCCCACCTCGCCGTAGTGCTTCGATAGGCCCCGGGTGCGGACCACAGAAGTTGGCATTGTTCTATCCCTTCACGACAAGTCCGCTGACCGTCCGAATCCCCGGGCCGATCGAGCGCTCACGTCTCTCGAGCGACGGACACACTCCCCTGCGTGTGGTGCAGCTCCGATCTCTCTGGACCTTCGGCCCTGATCTGCCTGATGCGTCGAGCGTACGATCCTGGACGTGTGCCGATGCCGGTTCCAGTCGCTGACGGGCCGTGCCCAGCCTCGCTGAGCTCCTGCGCCGCTTCCGCTACGGAGGCGTGCCAGGCGCTCCCGCGTCCATCGGCGTGCCACCGGACCGACGACCCGAGCTCGAGACCGAGCTCGGCCCCGTCCTCGAGCTCTTGGCGGAGAGCGATCGCCAGGCGAACGAGCTCGTCGGGGCCGCGGAGCGACTCGCCGCCGAGCGGCGCGCCGAAGCCGAGCTCGAATCCCGCCGGATCATCGGCGACGCGGAACGCGAAGCCGAAGCCGTCCGTGCCGCGGCTTCCCAGGAGCGTCTCGCTCGCGCCGCAGCGGAGAAGCAATCATTGATCGCCGCCGCTACGGCGGAGGCGATCCGCGTCGACGCGCTGTCTGCGGCTCGTGTGCCGGACCTTGCCAAGGACGTTGTGCAACGAGTGCTCGCCACGGACAGGCCCGAGTCCCTGCCGGCTCAAGAGTCCGATCCACCCTCCGCCGATGGCTGACGAGGTGCCTGAGGACCCCTGCGCATGAGTGCCGGTTGGGTCGCGCCCGAGGTCCGCGGACGCGCGCTTCTTCATCGTCGACTGGGTCGAGACCGTGCCCGAGCGCTTGCGGCGCTCGGAACGCTCGAGCTCGCGCTCGCCGCGCTTGCCTCCTCCGCATATGGACGCGAGGTGCACCGGGACATGGGCCTCGCCACGGCGGAAGATGCGATCTCGAAGGTGCTGGTATGGCACCTTCGCATCCTCGCCGGCTGGTGTCGCCCGATCGGAGCGAGCTGCGTGCGACTCCTCGCCGGCGGCTTTGAGGTCGCCAACATCACGGGCCACCTCGTCCTCCTGGCAGGCCAGAGCGGCGGCCCCCCGCTCCAGCTCGGTTCGCTCGAGACGGCGTGGACGAGGGTCTCCAAGGCGCGGTCGCCGGGCGAGGTTCGAGCGACGCTCGCGGCCTCTGAGTGGGGCGATCCCGAGAGCGAGGATCCGTTCGTGGTCCGGACCGCGCTCGACCTCGCCTGGGCGCGGCGCGTCGCCTCAGGGGTCCCCGACGCAACCGCTTGGGCGACGTCATACGCGCTATTGGCGGTCGGTCGGCTGGTCGTTGCGGGCGCGACGACTGCGATGGGCGAAGGCGCCCTCCGCGACGCGCGCCGTCTGCTCGGTCCGCACTGGGAGCGCGCCAGCTCGGTTGGCGAGCTCGCGGCGCTCGCTCCGCGCGCAGCATCGCTCCTGCTCAGCGGCATCGAGGAGCCCGACGAGCTGTGGCGCGCCGAGGCACGCTTTTGGGCACAGGTGGAAGCCGACGCGGCCGCTCTCCTCCGGCGCGGCGGGGCGCTGCCCGGCTCGGTCGTCGCGGTGGTCGGCCTCCTCGGGGCGGACGCGTGGCGGACGCGGGCAGCGCTCGAGCTCGCCGCGCGTGGCGGAGGTGACTTGGACGCGGTGCTCGATGCGGTGGCGTGAGGCCCTCGAGGTAGCCCAGATGCAGCGTGTCGCGGTGGTCGCGCCGGCGGAGCGCTTTCGCGGCGCGCTCGTGGCGCTCGCCGATGCGGGCGTCGTTGAGCCCGAGCGGGTGCCAGCGGCTCTCGGCCCAGCGGGAGAGGCACTCCGACGCAGTCGCCATGACAAGGACATCGTGCCGCTGCTCGCTCCCGAGCCCCCCGATGTCGCCGCGCTCGAGGGCGCGCACGACCTTCGGACGCTCGCCGGTGAGGCCGAGCTCGAAGAGATCGCGGGTTCCGCTGTGCGACGGGGCGGCGTGATGGCGATCGCCGGTTGGAGTCCGTCCGTCGCAGTGGCGCCTCTCGCCTCGCGCTTGGGCGAGGTCGGCGGAGCGGTCGTGCCGCTCAGCTCGCCCCGGGGCGCACAACCCCCGACGCTCGTGCGCAGCGCCGGCGCGAGCGGTGCCTTTCAGCCGCTCGTCGACGTCTACGCGACCGTGCCCTACGCCGACATCAACCCGTCGTTGTTAGCCGGACTCGCATACGTCGCGATGTTCGGGATGATGTTCGGCGACGTCGGTCACGGGTTCGTGCTCGTCCTGTTCGGCCTCGCCCTGTGGAAACAGTGGCCGGCTCGACTGGCCCGCTTCGCGCGCGCGGCACCGTTCGTCGTCGGTGCCGGGATCGCGAGCGTGCTCTTCGGCCTCGCGTTCGGCGAGGCGTTCGGACCCACGCATCTCGTCCCGACGCTATGGCTCACGCCGCTCGACCATCCGACCACGCTCCTCGCGGTCGCGATCGCGATCGGCGGGGCCCTCCTGGCGGCCTCGCACGTCCTTGCATCGCTCAACCGTTGGCGCGAGGGTGGCGCGCTCCGGGCGCTGCTCGCGATCTCGGGCGTCGCAGGCACCGCGCTCTACCTCGGTCTGGCGCTCGTCGGCCTCGGCTGGTACCTGCACGCTCTCGTCGCGATTGGTGTCGGTGGCTTCCTCGCGACCGCGGGTCTGGTGCTCGGCTTTGCGGGACTCTTCCTCGAATCTGGGGGTCGAGCACTCGGGGCGATGGAGGCGGGCATCGAGTTGTTCGACGCCGTGGTCCGACTCGGTACCAACACCGTCTCGTTCGCCCGGCTCGCCGCGTTCGGTCTCACGCACGCCGCGCTCGGATCGATCGTCTGGACGGGCACCGTGGCCCTCTCGCACCGCGGGCCAGGAGGCTGGATCGCGGCCGGTGCGCTCTTCCTCGTCGGCAACGCCGTCGCGTTCGCGCTCGAGGCGCTCGTCTGCGCGATCCAGGCGATGCGGCTCGAGTACTACGAGCTGTTCTCCCGGATCTTTGTCGGCGAAGGCCGCCGCTTCGCTCCGTGGCATGTACCGTCGGTGTCTTCGAAGGAGGAACCATGCTCGTCTGGTTGATCGCCCTTCCGCTGCTCGTTGCCATCGGGGTCGGTGTCGGCTTCGAGCTCCGGCGCCGTCCGAAGGCGACGCTGCGGGCGGTCAAGGTGCTGAACCTGCTCCTGCTCGTCGGTGCTGGTGTGCTCGTCGTGCTCGCCGTCTCGGGGAGCCCGAGCGCGGCCGCGACGGCGACGGCGACGGCGAAGAGCGCATCCGCCTCCTACGGCGGACAGGCCTTGATCGGAGCGGCGATCGCCGTCGCCGGCTCTTCGATCGGGGCGGCGATCGCGGTCGCCTACACGGGTTCGGCGGCAATCGCCGCGATGAGCGAACGACCCGAGCTCTTCGGGCGGGCCATGGTCATCGTCGGTCTCGCAGAGGGGATCGCCATCTACGGGCTCGTGATCGCCATCATCTTGATCGGCAAGGCGTAACGCGTTGCCTCCGCTCGTCGTCATCGGCGAGACGACCCGCGTACGCGGATACGCGCTCTGCGGCGCGACGGTGCTGCCTGCCGATACTGACGCAGGCGTCCGCGAGCGGTGGGCGAACCTCCCGACCGATGTCGCGGTCGTCGTGCTCACCCCGAGCGCACGCGAGGCGCTCACAGACGCATTGGCGGAACTCGGGGACACGCCGCTGGTCGTGACGATGCCGTGAGCACGAACAGCCAGGCGGAGACCCGCCGTGCTCGGCCGGTGGCGAAGCGCCCCTCGGATCCGCATCCCCGCGCCTCCGCGCTCGAGCCGGCTGCGAACGCCCTCCTCGTCTCGGCGCGCGAACGGGCCGCGGTGCTCGCTGACGACGCGGAGGCCTGCTATCGGTCCGTCGTCGAACGAGCAGGGAACGAGGCCGAGCGGATGCTGGAGGAGGCTCGCTCGCAGGGCGAGGCTGCCGCGGTGGAGGTCGCCGCCCAGGAGCTCGCCCGATCACGTCAAGAAGCACGCGCGATCGTGCTCGCGGCGCGTCGGCGCGCCTACGAGGCCGTGCGCGAGGCAGCGCTTCAAGGGCTCGCTGCGTGCGCGAGCACGCCGGACGCCCTGGCGCTCCGGGATCGACTCGCTGCGCTCGTACGCGAGCGCCTCGGAGCCGACGTGTCCGTGACGAGCGAGCCGGCACTCGACGTGTGGGCGTCCGCGGAGACCGCCGACCGTCGCTGCGTGCTGAGCGCGGCGATGCTCGTCGATCACGCTCTCGCCAGTCGGACGATCGACCTGGAAGCGCTGTGGCGGTGACCGGGCCTCCCGATCGGGTCGACGGGGTGGCGAGCACCGAACGCTCGGTCGGTGGCCGGGTCTCGCGTGTGAGCGGCCCCCTCGTCGAGGTCGAAGGGCTCGATCGCGTCGCCATGCTCCACATGGTCGAGCTTGGACCGCAGCGCCTCCCTGGAGAGGTCGTCGCCATCCGATCAGGTCGGGTCACCGCGCAGGCGCACGAGTACACGGGCGGACTGAAGGTCGGCGATCCCGCCGTCGCTCTCGGGTACCCGCTGTCGGCTCGCCTCGGTCCCGGGCTGCTCGGCAGGATCTTCGACGGGCTGCTGCGCCCGCTGACCGGCCAAGCCGAGTGGTTGGGTCCGGGCGCGCTCTCCGAGGGCGAACAGCGCTTTGACGGATCTTCGCATTCGGTCTTCTCGGCGGCCGCCGAAGTCGGCGTGACGCTCGGCCCCGGGGCGATCGTCGGCACCTTGCCCTCGACGGGCGGCATCGAACACCGCGTCCTGCTTCCCCCTGGAACAGGCGGTGTCGTCGAGTGGGTCGCTCGAGACGGTGAGGTCGACAACGCCGGTCCCGTCGCCCGCGTCGATGGACGGGAGATCTTCTTGTTCGAGCGATGGCCGGTCCGAGTCGCCCGGCCGGCCCAGGCCCGGCTCGAGCTCCTCGCCCCGCTCCGCACGGGTCAGCGCGTACTTGACCTGCTCTTCCCGCTGGCCAGGGGTGCGAGCGCCGCCGTCCCTGGTGGATTCGGGACGGGCAAGACCCTGCTGCTCCAGCAGGTCGTGAAGTGGTGCGACGCCGACGTCATCGTGTTCGTCGGCTGTGGCGAGCGTGGGAACGAGCTTGCCGACGCCCTGGCCGACCTGGCGAGGCTTTCTGATCCGAGGAGCGGCAGGCCGCTCCTCGAACGGACCGTCGTCATCGCGAACACGTCGAATATGCCGGTCATGGCGCGCGAGGCGAGCATCTACACCGGCATGACGATCGCCGAGTACTACCGCGACATGGGCTATGACGCGGTCTTGTTGGCCGATTCGACGTCGCGGTGGGCCGAGGCGCTGCGCGAGTTCGCCTCGCGAAGCGGTGAGCTCCCTGCCGAGGAAGGCTACCCCGCCAGCCTCGCCTCCTCGCTCGCTGCCTTCTACGAGCGAGCCGGTCGCTTTCGGACGTACTCGGGCGCCGACGCGTCGGTGACCGCGATCGGCGCCGTCTCCCCGCCCGGCGGAGACATGACCGAGCCGGTGACCGCACACACCGAACGCTTCGTGCGCGCGTTGTGGTCTCTCGACCGTGACCTCGCCTACGCGCGGCACTACCCGGCGCTCACGTGGCGGCGCTCGTTCACGAAAGACGCCGATCGCATCGGATCGTGGCATGCCGCCACGGGTCGCCCGACCTGGGCAGCCGATCGGGCGCGGGCGATCGCGCTCCTGGCCGAAGCCGACCGGCTCTCCTCGGTCGTCGAGCTCGTCGGACTTCAAGCGATGCCGGCGCGCGAGCGCGTCGTGCTCCTTGCCAGCCGACTCCTTCGTGAGGGCGTGCTCCAGCAGAGCGCGCTCAGCGAGAACGACGCCTTCTGCGAGCAGGACAAGGAGTCGGCACTCCTCGCGCTCGTGCTCGCGGTCTACGAAAAGTGCCTCGCGCTCGTCGAGGCGGGCACGCCGGTCGCCTCGATCGAAGAGCTCGATCTGACGGCGGTCACGCGCGTGCGCGACGAGCTCGCGCCCGACGACGCCGTCGGAGTCGGGCGTCTGCGCGACGAGGTGATCGAAAGGCTCGACGCTCTCCGATGAGCGCTGACTCGCCGCCCACCTCGAGCGGGCTCACCGTGCCGGTCGAGTACGCACACGCGAGCGACGTCGACGGCCCTCTCCTCGTCGTGCGCGGGACGACGGCGGTCGGCTGGGACGAGATCGCGTCGATCCGTCTGCCGTCTGGCGAGGTCCGTCGCGGCCTCGTACTCGAGGTCCACGACGACCTCGCGGTCGTGCAGGTCTTCGAGGGCACGAGCGGGATCGACCCGAGCACGGTGGCGGTGGCATTCGAGGGACGGCCGCTCGAGATCCCGGTCGGACCGGGTTGGCTCGGCCGCGTCTGGAACGGGATGGGCGAACCGCTCGACGGCGGCCCACCGATGCTCGGCGACGTGATGCGGCCGGTTGCGGGCTCGCCGATGAACCCCACCGTGCGCGACGTCCCGGAGGATCCGGTGCTGACCGGCGTGTCGGTGATCGACGGGCTGATGACGCTCGTGCGCGGCCAGAAGCTGCCGATCTTCTCCGTCGCGGGGCTTCCGCATCTCGAGCTCGCGACCCAGATCGCCGCCCAGGCGAATGCCGGCGGCGAGCCCTTCAAGGTCGTCGTCGCCGCGATGGGGCTCACCCATGCCGATGCCGCGGCGATCGCCCAGGCGCTCGAGGCTCGCGCCGAAGCCGGAGAGCTCGCGCTCTTCGTCGACACCGCTGACGATGCGGTCGTCCAGCGGATCCTCACTCCCCGCGTGGCCCTCACCGTCGCCGAGCATTTGGCGTTCGAGCTCGGCCAGCACGTGCTCGTCGTCATGGCGGACATGACGAGCTACGCAGACGCGGTGCGCGAGGTATCCGCCGCTCGTGGCGAGATCCCCGGCAGGCGTGCCTACCCCGGCTACCTCTACAGCGATCTCGCATCGCTGTACGAACGCTGCGGTCGCATGCGGGATCGCCCGGGCTCCCTCACCCAGCTCCCCGTCCTCACCATGCCGGCGGGCGACGTCACCCACCCCGTCCCCGACCTCACCGGCTACATCACCGAGGGCCAGATCATGTTGTCGGCCGATCTCCACGGACAAGGCGTCTACCCACCCGTCGACGTGCTCGCGTCCCTGTCGCGTCTCATGCGCAAGGGCACGGGGGCGACACGGACCCGTGCCGATCATCCGGGGCTCGCATCGCAGCTCGTCGCATCGCTCGCACGGGCGCGAGAGGTCCGGGACCTCGCCGAGCTGATCGGGGTCGCCGCGCTCAGCGCGACCGATCGGCGATACCTCGCCTGTGCCGACGCATTCTCGGCGGCCCTCGTCAACCAAGGTTCCGTTGAGCTCCGCTCGCTCAGCGAGACGCTCGAGCGCGCCTGGCGCGTGCTCTCGGTGCTCCCGCGCCGCGAGCTCACGATGATCCCCGCAGCCGATGTGGCCCTCTACTACGTCGAAGCCGCCTCAGGCGAGGGCGAGGTCGATCGCCGAGCCGGGGAAACGAACGCGGGCGATCAGGCGCGCAATGCCTGAACCATTGCCGGGTGGCAGGGCTGGGCGGCTCCGGCTCATCGAGCGTGTCGCCGCGGCCGAGCGCGCGTCCGGGCTGCTCGACCGCAAGCGTCGACTGCTCCTTCTCGAACAGCGCCGGCTCGAGGAGCGGCACTCCCGCACCCGGCGACGCTTCGCCGAGGCGTGCGCGGAGGCCGATCGGTGGGGGCTCCGAGTCGGAGTGCTCGGTGGCGCGCAGGCATTCTCGTTCGCATCGAGCGCGATCGAAGGCCGTGCGCAGGTCACCGTGACGTGGGCCAACACCATGGGGGTCGTCCACCCCGATGCGGCACGCTGCGAGCTGTCTGAGCTGGCGCCGCCGGCCCTGGCGACGGCGACCGCTGCGCTTCGCCCGGCAGTCGCCGCCTATCGACGAGCGCTCGAGGCTGCGGTGGATCACGGTGTCGCGAGTTCGGCGCTCCGGCGGGTTGTGGCGGAGCTCACCGGAACGACGACACGCCAGCGTGCCCTCGAACATCACCTGCTCCCGCGACTGCGCCGCGAGCTTGCTGCGCTCGAGCTCCGCCTCGACGAGATGGAACGAGAGGACCGGGTGGTGAGCCGCTGGGCCAAGCTCCGCCAGGCCGACCAGCGCGAGAAGTCGACACGTGACCCCGCGCTCCGCGGGCCGCCGGAGTAGTGCACGGCCGGCGTCGACGTTCAACGTGTAGGCGATCAGGCCTTCTCGACGCTCGGCGGTTCCTCGCTGCGCGCAGGGATGATCCCCGCGGGATCGACAACGTCGCCAAAGGGCGCACGCTCAACCAACGTGACCTCACCGTGCCTGCCTCCCTCCCGTCGAACCCGGCGGTCCAGGCCTCGAGGTCCGCTGCATCCGCGACCGTCAACGCGAGCGACACGAATCCGGCGATCGACGCCGCGCCTCACAGATCCAGGTTCAGTCCGAGACGACGCTTGAAGCATGGTTGAGCACGACTGCGGTGACCGCCGTTCTCCTCCTCCTCGAACCGTGGCTCGCACCCGAGCACTTCCGCGTGCCAGTCTCGGCTTTGCCAGCGCGTCGCGCACCGGAAGGGCACCTGACGCAAACCGTCGAGGGGCGGGATCCCGATGCGGGCGCCGTGCCCGCTCCTGCCTGCGCTACGAGCTCGGGTCAACCACACGAAGGGGTCGGTCAGATGAAGCGAACCTCGTCCCGGTTCGCGCCCATCGGCACGCAGTCGAGTCGACCCACGCACGTCACAGGGTGGCGCGACGTGCGCAGCGACGCTGCTCGGGCGCTCAGCTCTGGTCCCGGACGACGATCACCGAGCAGTGCGCCTCGCGCACGCAGTTCCCGCCCACAGAGCCAAGCAGCAATCCGGCGAACCCCCCGTACCCACGGTCTCCGACAACGAGCAGGTCTGCGCCGCGCGACTCATCGACTAGCACCGCGGTCGGATTGCCGTGGTCAACTATCTTGACCACCCTGACCGGAGGCTTCGCCCCGAAGACTTTGTGGATTGTGCGGTCGAGGACGTGGCGCGACTCCCGCTCGAGATCCTCAGTACTGACGGGCGCGAATGCGAAGCCCATGAGACCCTCGCAGGCGATCACCGCATGCAGTTCGGCTCCGATCAGCGTGGCGTAGCTCCCGGCCCATCGGAGCGCCGCCGCACTGTTCGCCGAACCATCGATGCCGACGACCACTACTGGTCCGCTCTCAACTCTGCTCGTCATCGGGACTCCCGTTCAATTTCGACGGCGCGCTCGTCGTGTCTGGCCCCATTCTTTGGTCGGTGTCGCCGGGTCGCCAGGGACAAAGGTCCCTCACTCGACGCGCACGCCCTGCACGTAGCTGCCCGCGGCGGTCTGGGGCGGCCGGCCGGGCACCGCGTGCCGGCATTCGGCACCGGCGTCCTCTAGCCGGGCGCTCCACTGCGGCACATCCGGGCGCCCGACGACCCCACCGCCGCGCACCTTCTGGGACAGGGTCCGGTGGACCGCAGGAGATCACCGATCGATGCCGGTCGCATGTCACCATATGAGCGTCGACGTCGCGACAATGGCCACTGGACCGCGCGAGCTCAGCCTGGCCGCCAACGTCGTCACCCGTCGACGCTGCTACCAGCGTGGATACCCCCCGAGTCTGTGGCCTAACGGGACGGAATCACTCAAGAGGTGCCCGGAACATGTCGGGGGGTTCCGGCGTTATACAAAGTGTCGAGAGGCTCCATTGGAGATTGGGGCTGAGGTGTCAGGAGGCCCGCCTATGGTGACCTATTTGATGTCCAGCGCCGCCGTGTGAGTAGCTCCAGGCAGGCGTCCCGGTGTAGCGCACCGGGGTGTTCCTCAGCGGTGACTAGGTGCGATTGTCCGGGACAGGTGTTCCGGTACGCACGAGGTCGGAGCGCCTAAGGCTTTGCTGAGTGTTCGTCCGTCGGTTCGGCGTTCACCCGGAGTCGCTGGTTACAATCGAATGATGGTTCGCCCGTCTTGCCTTGAATGGTGGGGCGGGCGGATTCGCGTCAGACGAGCGGCCAGGCGTAGTGGTCGGGGTCGGGGTCGGGGTCGGGCTCGGGGAATCGGCCTTCGTCAAGAAACGCTAAGAGCACCCGGATGGTGAGGGTGAGGACCTTGCTACCTCCCTCAGCCCAGTCGCCGGTCGGGTGCCCAGAACATTTGTCGGCTCAACTGGTCTCGGGCTCTCTTTGTTCGTTGCGGCAGATCTCGCCGCCGTGGCCGTGCCCACTCTGGCGTTGCTGGTCGTTGCGAGGATCGCAGCCGCCGTGGGTGCCGCGCTCTTCACCCCCACGGCCTTAGCGGCGGGTCGCGCTGGCCGGTCCGGCACGTGAGCTGCTGGGCGATGGTGGTCATCGCCGACCACTGCGAGGAGTACTCGCTTTGGTGCTCGAAGACCATCCGCTCCGCACCGCTCGCTCGCGGAACTCGTCGGGGTAGCGGGCCCGGTTGACGATGACTCCATCCTTCTCGCAGGGCAGAGCCTCCACCAGGCCCAGCGCGGTTCACTCGTTCGGCCCCCGGGCCCGGTGCTGACCGTGTGCCCGCGGAGTGGAGGTGGTCGTGGCGGATTGTAGACCGGCGACCAGCCACCGAAGGGCCTGAGCGAACAGGTCATCGGGGACGCTGACCGGATCTACACGGCGCTGGTGCACGAGGCCCTGGAAGAGACTAAGGATGACCGCGGTCACCGCCCTCGGTGGGATTTCCGGAGCAGCGCCAAAGCGCTCCATCGCCGGCGCCACGAGACGTTCGAGCGCGTCGAGCGATCGAGGCCCGAGGCCTCACAAAGCGGTACGGCGAGAAGCTTGCCGTCGCTGATCTGACCTTCGACGTGAAACCAGGTCACGTGACAGGGTTCCTCGGCCCAAACGGGGCCGGGAAATCAACGACCATGCGCCTGATCATGGGCCTCGACGCTCCGAATGCCGGCTCGGTCACCGTGAACGGTCGTCAGTACCACGACCTCGCCTGGCCGCTTCGCGAGGTCGGTGCCCTCCTCGAGGCGAAGGCGATCCATCCCGGTCGGAGCGCCTACTCCCACCTTTGGATGCTTGCCCAGACGAACCACATTCAGCGGAAGCGCGTCGACGAGGTGCTCGATCTCGTGGGTCTGTCGTCGGTGGCCCAACAACTGGTGGGCAACTTCTCTCTCGGCATGGGCCAACGTCTCGGCATCGCCGAAGCGCTGCTCGGTGATCCTGGCGTGCTGTTGTTCGACGAGCCGGTGAACGGGCTCGACAGCGACGGGATCCGCTGGGTGCGCAACCTGCTGCGTCGGCTCGCGTCCGAAGGCCCCACGGTCTTCGTCTCGAGCCATCTCATGAGCGAGATGGCACTCACGGCTGATCAGGTCGTCGTCATCGGCAAGGGACGGCTCATCGCCGAGATGCCCGTCGAGGAGTTCACGTCCCGCAACTCACAGCGCTATGTCCGGGTGCGCTCACCGCAGCTCGACCGGCTACGCCCTGCGTTGGAAGCAGCAGGTGCCTCGGTTGCAGTGGAGGACGACGGCTCGATCTCGGTGCGGGGGTTCGATGCAGAAACAATCGGTGAGCTGACCTTGCGCGAATCAATCGTGCTGTCTGAGTTGGCGCCACAGTCCGCCTCCCTCGAGGAGGCGTTCATCGAATCGACCGAAGCCGACATCGAGTATCGGGGCGATCACCCTGAAGTCACGAGCGACAGCACGAAAGGGGCCTGAGCGTGAGTGCCGCGACGATGATGGAACCGTAGAGCGCCCTGGGGCCGATTCCGCCCGGGCGCTACGGGTTCGGAGGGGTTCTCGCCTCGGAGTGGACGAAGCTTAAGTCTGTGCGCTCGACGGTCTGGACGCTGCTCGTCACTGTGCTCGTCGGGGTCGGACTTGGCGCGATCGTGACGTCTGCGCAGGCGGCGCGGTGGTCGAGCCGCACTCTTGCCGACCAGGCAAGCTTCGACCCGACCCGATCGAGTCTCGCCGGTCTGCTGTTCGCGCAGCTCGCGATCGGTGTGCTCGGGGTCCTCGTCGTCAGCGCGGAGTACAGCACGGGAACAATCCGGGCCACGTTCTCCGCGGCGCCACGCCGACCGCTTGTGCTCATGGCGAAGATCGCCCTCTTCGGCGCGGTCACCCTCGTCGTAGGCGAAGCAGTCTCGTTCGTCGCGTTCCTCCTCGGCCAGCATCTTCTCTCTGGCAAGACGCCTACCGCTTCCTTATCCGATCCGAGCGTGGCGCGCGCGGTGATGAGTGGTGGCCTCTACCTTTTCGCTCTGGGTTTGTTGGCGCTCGGTCTGGCGACGATCATCCGCCACACCGCGGCCGCGATCAGCACATTCGTCGGCCTGCTGTTAATCCTGCCGATCATCGTTGCCGCGCTTCCCTCTTCGTTCGCCGACTGTCGCTCGCCAGCGACATGGGACCACCCTGAGCTGAACTTCGCCAGCAACATGGGACCACCTCGTCGCCAGTC
>Ga0209415_10000384_pt1 | contig 80418 bp, 75 predicted proteins | sample PeaSoiSIISIP2007_FD_187696 | JGI IMG/M metagenome (GOLD analysis project Ga0209415, IMG submission 187696) | Peat soil microbial communities from Weissenstadt, Germany - SII-SIP-2007 (SPAdes) (version 2) | ecosystem: Environmental > Terrestrial > Soil > Wetlands > Peat | place: Germany...
GGGGGGGAGCCGCGGCCGGCTGCTCGACCGGCTGGCGGACGCCATCGAGGACCACGCCGACGAGCTCGCCCGCCTGGAGTCCACCGACACCGGCCACCCGCTGCGCGACTCCACCGTCCTCGACGTCCCCCGGACAGCCGCCACGTTCCGCTACTTCGCCGGCATGGCCGACAAGGTGGAGGGCTCGGTCATCCCCGTGGACCCCGGGTTCTTGAACTACGTGCTGCGCGGGCCGGTCGGCGTCGTCGGCCAGATCGTCCCGTGGAACTTCCCGCTGATGTTCTGCGGGTGGAAGCTCGGCCCGGCCCTCGCGGCCGGCAACACCGTCGTGATGAAGCCGGCCGAGCTCACGCCGCTGACCAGCCTGCGCCTCGCCGAGCTCGTCGCCGAGGTCGGCTTCCCGCCCGGGGTGGTGAACATCGTCCCCGGGCTCGGCTCCACCGCCGGCGCGGCCATCGCGGCGCACCCAGGGATCGCGAAGGTCTCCTTCACCGGCTCGACGGCGACCGGGCGACGGGTCGTCGAGGCCTCCGCCGGCAACCTGAAGCGGCTCCACCTCGAGCTCGGCGGAAAGGGGGCCAACATCGTCTTCGCCGACGCCGACCTCGGCGCCGCCGTCAACGGCTCGGCCTTCGCGATCTTCCACAATCAGGGCCAGGCGTGCATCGCCGGATCGCGGATCCTGCTCGAGGAGCCCATCGCCGACGAGTTCGTCGAGCGCTTCACCGCGCTCGCCCGCTCGATCCGCCTGGGCGACCCCCTCGACCCCGCGACGGAGATGGGGCCGCTCACCTCGGCCGAGCACCGGGAGCGGGTGCTCGCCTACGTGAAGATCGCCCGCGACGAGAGAGCTGACGTCTTGACCGGCGGGGGGCCGCCCGAGGACCGACCGGAGTTGGAAGGCGGCTTCTACGTGGCGCCGACGGTCGTGCGGGCCGACCCCACGAGCCGCGTCTGCCAAGAGGAGGTGTTCGGCCCGTTCGTGAGCGTCGCGACGTTCCCCGCCGGCGGCGACGACGAGGTGCTGCGGATCGCGAACGCCACGGAGTACGGCCTCGGCGGCGGCCTGTGGACCCGGGATCTCTCCCGGGCCCACCGCGTCGCGCGCGAGCTGCGTGCCGGGATGGTGTGGATCAACTCCTACAAGCGAGTCAGCCCCGCGTCGCCCTTCGGCGGAGTGGGCAAGTCCGGCTACGGCCGGGAGATGGGCTTCGAGGTGATGCACGAGTACACCGAGCCGAAGTCGGTCTGGGTGAACGTCGACGCCGAGCTTCCCGCTTGGTACCGGCGCTGACCGCGCCCGTGTGAGCGGCCTCCTCGACGGCAAGGTGGCGATCGTCACCGGTGCCGCGCGCGGCATCGGCCGGGCGACCGCCACCCTCCTCGCCGGCCAGGGCGCCGCGGTGGTCATGAACGACCTCGACGCGGACGCGCTCGCCGGGGCCGCCCCGGCGATCGGCAGCCGGGTGGTCGCCGTCCCCGGTGACATCACCGATCCCGCCGTGCCCGACGCCCTCGTGGCGCGCGCCGTCGACGAGCTCGGCGGCGTCGACATCGTGATCAACAACGCCGGCTACACGTGGGACGGGGTGATCCACAAGCTCAGCGACGCGCAGCTCGACGCGATGCTGCAGGTCCACCTCGTCGGCGCGTTCCGCCTCCTCCGCGCGGCGGGCGGCGTGATGCGCGAGGCCGCGAAGCGCGAGCGCGACCGCGGCGAGGAGGTGTTCCGCAAGGTCGTCAACGTCACGTCGATCTCGGGGACGATGGGCAACCCCGGCCAAGCGAACTACGCCGCCGCCAAGGCCGGGCTGCTCGGGCTGACGAAGACCCTCGCCAAGGAGTGGGGCCCGCTCAAGATCAACGTCAACGCGGTGGCCTTCGGTTTCGTCGAGACCCGCCTCACCGCCCCCGCAGACGTCGCCGAGCCCCTCGAGCGCGGCGGCCAGGCAGTGGGGATCGGGATCCCGGCGCCGCTTCGCGACGCGGTGTTCGCCAGCATCCCCCTCGGTCGATCCGCCGCGCCCGCCGAGGCGGCCGGGGCGATGTTCCTCCTCTGCACGCCGTGGTCCGACTTCCTCCACGGCCAGGTCGTCACCGTCGCCGGCGGGCTCGGCGCCGGGATGGAGAGCTGACGACCGTCCCCGGCTACAAGCGCGCCCTGATCGCCTCGACGAGCTTCGGCAGCACCTGGTGGACGTCGCCCACGAGGCCGAGGTCGGCCAGGCCCAAGATGGGCGCCGAGGGGTCCTTGTTGACCGCGACGACGTGCAGCGCCCCGCGCATCCCGACGAGGTGCTGGGTGGCGCCGGAGATGCCGAAGGCGAGGTAGACGTCCGGCTTTACCGTCTTGCCGGTCTGGCCCACCTGGTAGGCGTAGGGCACCCAACCGGCGTCGACGATGGCACGCGAGGCGGCGGGCGCGCCGCCGAGGAGCCTGGCGAGCTCCTCCACGAGCGCGTAGTGCTCGGGCGAGCCGAGGCCGCGGCCCCCGGACACGACGACACTCGCATCGTCGAGGCTCGGCCCGCTGCGCTCCCCCACGTGGCGGGCGACCACCTCGGCGGCGTCGGTCGGCCCTGCGGAGGGCGCGTCCAGCTCGACGAGCTCGGCCGCCCCGCCTCCGGTCGGCTCGGGCGCGAACGACTTCGGGCGCACCAGGAACAGCGCCGGGCCGGCTCCGGTGAAGCGGGCCCGGACGACCCGGGAACCACCGAACACGGCATGGGAGCTGACGAGCGCGCCGCCGGCGTCGTCCAGTCCGACGACGTTGGTCAGCACCGGCCGGTCGAGGCGCACCGAGAGGCGCGCGAGCACGTCACGGCCGTCGTAGGTGGTCGCCGCCAGGACGGCGTCGGCGAGCTCGCCCGCGCCGAGACCGCCGGCGACGGCGGCGGCGGCGCGCGGGCCCGCCAGCGCGCCGTCGAGGTCGCCGAGGCTGAAGCAGCGCCGCACCCCGTGGGCGCCGAGCTCGCCGGCGACCTCCGCGGCGCCGGCGCCCCAGGTGACGGCGTCGACGTCCCCCGCGAAGCGGCGCGCCGCCGCGACGAGTTCCAGCGCCACCGTGAGCGGGCGGCCCTCCCGCTGCTCGGCCAGCACCACGATCCTGTTCATCGCCGCCATCAGAGGACCTTCCACTCCTCGAGGAGGGCGAGGATGCGGCGGTGGCCCTCGCCGTCGTCGACGACGACCTCCCCCGCCTTGCGCTCGCCGACCGGCTCGATCGACACGACCTCCTGGCGTGCGCCGGCGGCTCCGACCTCGCCCGGGTCGATCCCGAGGTCGGAGAGACCGAGCTGCTCGACGGGCTTGGACTTGGCGCCCATGATCCCCTTGAACGACGGGTAGCGCACCTCCACCACCCCGGCGGTCACCGTCACGACGGCCGGCAGCGGGCAGGCCACCTCGTCGTAGCCGCCCTCGGTCTGGCGCTCGACCCGCAGCCCCGAGCCGTCGACCTCGACGTGACGGGCGAAGCTCACCGACGGGAGGCCGAGCAGCTCGGCGATCTGGACGGGGACCGTCCCGGTGTAGCCGTCGGTCGACTCCGTGGCCGCCACGACCAGGTCGGCGCCGATGCGGCGGACGACCGCGGCGAGCACCTTGGCGGTACCGAGCGCGTCGCTCCCGGCGAGGGCGGGGTCGGAGACGACGACCGCCTTCGCGGCGCCCATCGCGAGCGCGGTGCGCAGCCCGGAGCTCTCGCCGTCGGGGACCATGGAGACGAGGGTCACCTCGCCGCCGCCCGCCTGCTCGACCAGGCGAAGCGCCATCTCGACGCCGTAGCTGTCGGAGTCGTCGAGAACGAGGCCGCCGCTGCGCACGAGCGTGCGCGTCTCGGGGTCGAAGTCCGCCGGCGTGTCGGGGTCCGGGATCTGCTTGACGAGGACGGCGACGTCCACGAGCCACCTGCCGTTCTTCCGCTCTGGTCGCGCGCCGAAGGGCCCGACGACCTCCGTGATCGTCTCGAAGCTACTGCGCCCGGTGTCGGGTGGCCAACGGCGGCCGGGGCGTCAGGACCAGACGCTGAAGCACATCGCGGTGCCGGTCCCGGCCGGCGAGCGGTAGCCAGCAACGTAGTCGACCACCTCCATGTCGCGCCCGCGAAACGCGCCTCCCGCCGCCACCCAGTTCAGGATCTCCGAGGTGCCCGAGCGGAGGTGCTTGCGCTCGATCGCCGCCAGGTCGGCGCCGTCGTGGCGGGCGAGCGCCCCGAGCACGCGCCGGTCGAGCTCCTCGTTGATCACGAAGTGGCTGAGCCCCCCGCTCGCCACGACCACCACGCGGGCTTCCTCGGGCCAGGACGCGATCGCCTCGGCGAGGGCCCCGCCGAACGCGTAGCAGCGCGCCGCCGAGGGCACGTTCGGCGGGTAGTAGGTGTTCACGAAGACCGGCACGATCGGGACGTCACCCGCAAGCCCGAGGCGGCGCCGCACGAAGGTGAAGGCGTGGCCGAGGGAGCGCCCCTCGTGCTGGCGCGAGAACCGGCTGACGTCGAAGTCGCGGGCGATCAGCTGCTCCACGAGATGGAGGCTGAGCGCCGGCTGCGAGGGGTAGACGTCGCCGTCGGGGGCGTGCGCCGCCCACAGCGCCTCCTGGAGCCCGAAGGGCATCCTCGCCCTGGCGGCGGCGCTCGGCGCCAGGTCCGCCAGCTGCCCGCCGAGGAAGAGCGAGAACGTCGACGTCCCCTCCTCGTCGAACAGCTCCTCCTGGTCGTCGCCGATGACGACCACGACGTCCGGGTGCGCCGCCTCGAGTCGGCGGGCGAGCTCGGCGATGGCGGCCTGGCACCGCTCGTACTTCTCCTCCCAGATCTCGGTGCCGAGCTCGGCGCTCACGGCGGGGTCGGCCGCGGCGAGCAGGTCGTCGTAGCTGTGGTACTCGCCGTCGGTCCCGAGCAGGCGGCCGTTCGCCCGGTCGCGGGCCGCGTGGTCGGACCACGTCGACACCGGCGTGCTGAGCTGAGGCGAGTGGGACGTGCCGAGGCCCATCACGAGCTCGGCCATGCGACCTTCCCGGGGCGAGTCCGGCGGGCGGGCGCGCCGCCGCGGCGCCGGCGGGCGGGCGGAGCGCCTAGCCGAGACCGCCGAGGCCCGAGGTGTACGTGCTCATGCGGTGCAGCTCGCTCGTCCGCAGCGTGTCGGCGAGCGACTTCTTCTCGAGCGAGCGGATGATCGCCCGGTGCTCCTTCAGCGTCCGCTTCTTGCCCTCGGGCGAGGCCAGGCTTCTTGCGGTGTTCGCATCGATCATCGTCCAGAGCCGGTTGACCTCGCCGAAGATCACCGTGAGCGGCGACAGCGAGAAGATCGTGAAGTGGAACGTCCGGTTGAGGTTGATGAAGCGGGCCGTCTCGTCGGTCATGACGAGCTCTTCCATCTGCGCGTTCAGCTGTCGGAGCGTCGCTAGCTCCTCCGCCGTCGGCCAACGCGCCGTCCTCAGCAGCTCCGGCTCGAGCAGGTCGAGCATCCGGTTGATCTGCGCGATGTCGTCCTTCTCCCGCCGTGCCACGAAGTAGCCACGGTGGCGCCGGTACTCGAGAAGCTCCTGCTCGGTGAGGATCCGCAGCGCCTCGCGTACAGGAAGGCGGCTGACCTGCAAGAGATCGGCCATCTCCTCCTGCCTCAGCTGGACGCCGGGCAGCAGGGAGCCGTCCATGATCCACGACCGCAGCTGGACCACGACCTGGTCGACCGGCCCGGTGTCCGGGGAGGTCGCATCGACTTCGCTGCGCAGCATGGTCGTGGCGGGCTTCTTTGCACTGAAGGGACCGGGACGCGCCGAGCATAACGTGTCGTCCGGCCCGACTCACTGAAAGCGGGCCGTCGAGGGGTCTGGCCGTCACCCGAGGCGCGAGTACACGGTGCGCGCGTTGCGCTCGAAGATCGCCTCGCGGTCGTCCGGGCCCAGCACGTCGAGCCCTTCGATGACCGGCTTCAGGTCGTCGAGGGGGCCGCCGCTGCCGGGTCGCTCGGTGCCGAACAGCACGCGGTCGGCGCCGACGGTCTCGACGAGGAGGCGGAGCGCTCCGGCCGTGTACAGGCACGTGTCGAACCAGAACCGCCGCAGCGTCTCCTCGAAGGGTTCTGCCTCCGGGTGGCGGGCCCGCACGTTCATGTCGTGGGCGACCCACCGGCCGAGCTGGTAGGGGACGGACCCGCCGCCGTGGGGCACCACGACCTTCAGCGCCGGGAAGGCCTCGAAGACCTTGCCCCGGATCATCGAGAGGATCGCCAGGCTCTCCTCGGTGATGAAGTGCTCGCTGTAGTTCTCCCGGCCGTAGCAGCCCGAGGAGTGGATGAGCACCGGCACGTCCATCGCGACGAGCCGCTCGTAGAGCGGGAACCAGTACTCGTCCCCGAGGACCGGCGAGGTGCCGGCGCCCTCGCTCGGGTCCGGGTTGAGCAGTGCCCCGACGAAGCCGAGGTCGTTCACCGTGCGGTCCAGCTCGTCGAAGAGGTCGCTCACCGGCGCGCCGGCGACCTGGGGGAGGCCGGCGACCCCCTTGATCCGTTCGGGGTGCGCCTCTGCCTGGAACGCGATGGCGTCGTTGTACAACCCGATCCACCAGTGCACGAGCTGGCCGGGCCGGTGGGAGTGCTTCATCACGAAGGGCCGGGGCGAGGTGAGCTGGATGTCCGTGCCGACCTCGTCCATCAGCTTCAGCTGCCGCTCGGCGCCGCTCACCAGGTCGTCCCGAAGCGGATCCACCCTGGGCCGCGGGCCGTAGGTGCCCGAGGCCTCCAAGGTGGTCCAGACGGCGTGGAGGGCGGGGCCGGCGACCACGTGGGCGTGGCTGTCGATGATCATGCTCACCCTCCTCGGGGGCCGGACGCCGACGCGACCGCCGCGGAGCATATCTGCGGATCCAACTTCGGGCGCGTCGCCAGGTCGCCGCCGCGGCCGGCGCGCCGGCTCACCACTCGTGACGCTCGAGCCAGTCGATGTACGCCGCCATGCCTTCGGCGATGCCGTAGCGGGGCAGCGCGTCCGGCACCTCGCCGAGCCGTCCGAGGTCCATGTAACCCGCTGCGCCTCCCCCCGGGGCCCCGGTGCCTTGCGGAGCGTCCAGGCGCAGGCGCTCGTACGGCGCGCCGGGCCGCAGCGCGCGGGCAACCTCCACCACCTCGCCGGCGGTGACCGGCCGGCCGCCGCCGACGTTGTAGACGCGGTGCTCGAGCCGCTCCGCGCGGTGGCCGGCTCGGATCGCGCGAGCGCAGTCCGCCACGTAGCAGTAGTCGTGGGCGGCCGGCTCGGGCTGCGGGCGCGCCCTGGCCTCGGGCGCGTGGCCAGCAGCGCAGTGGGCGACGCGGCTCGGGACGTTGCGCATCGTCCGGTAGCCGGGTCCGTACACGTCGCCGAGGCGCACGACGACGACGTCGGGGCCGGCGGTCCCGGCGCGGTGGAGCGCGAGCTCCTCGACGACTCGCTTCAGCGCCGCGATCGGGTCCCCGGTGGCCAGCGGGAGGGCACCGTCCTCCCGGTACGGAAGGTCGCGCACCCCGGCGTAGACCGAGATGGAGCTGGCGACGGTGACGCGGCGGAGCTCCAGTGACCGGGCTACCTCGACGAGGTTCGCCAGCCCGCGCACCGTGGCGTCGATCCCGGCGCCCCGGTAGGTGTCGTCGGGACCGGGCGCCGCGAGATGGACGATGCTCTCGGCGCCGAGGCGCACCGCCGCTTCGCGCAGGGCGCCGAGGTCCGCGACGTCGACTTGGACGACGGCGATCGCCCCCGGTCGGTCCCCCGCCGACGCGTCGGTGACGGGGTCCCGCCGGTGCCGGGTCACCGCCACCGGCTCACCGGCGGCGTGGAAGGACGCGGCGACGTGGCAGCCGATGAACCCCGTCCCTCCGGTGACGACGACGGTCACCGGTGCTGCCGGTGCTCGGTGTGCCTGTCGCTCCGGACGGCGCCCGCCCTCAGGCGGCCGTGATTCCCGCGTCGACCAGGTACACGCCCCCGGTCACGTAGCTTGCCTCATCGCTGAGCAGCCACGTCGCGAGGTTGGCGACCTCCTCGGCGGTCCCGTAGCGACCCATCGGCACGCGGGCGGCGACGGCCTGCATCAGCCCGTCGGGATCCTCGGGCGAGAGCTGGCGGGTGAGGGCGCGCGCCATGCGCGTGTCGATGTGCCCCGGGGCGATGGCGTTCACCCGGATCCCGTGGGCGGCCCCCTCCATGGCGGCGCAGCGCGTTAGGCCGACGACCGCGTGCTTCGAGGTGATGTACGGGCTGAAGTTGGGGCCTCCCTTCACCCCTCCCATCGAGGCGGTGTTCACGATCGAGCCGCCGCCTTGAGCGAGCATCACGCGCAGCACCTCGCGCAACCCGAGGAACACGCCGCGGCAGTTGACCGCCATCACGCGGTCGAAGTCGGCCACGTCGAGCTCGACGATCGGCGCCATCCGGCCCTCGATCCCGGCATTGTTGAAGAACAGGTCGATCCGGCCGTGCTCCTCGACCGCACGGCGCACGTAGCCGGCGACCGCTGCCTCGTCGGAGACGTCCGCGGTGAGCGCCAGCGCCCCGAGCTCGGCGGCGACCCGGCGGAGCTGCTCCTCCTCCCAGTCGACGAGGACGACGCGCGCGCCGTCCGCGACCAGTCGCGCGCCGACTGCGGCACCGAAGCCGCCCGCGCCGCCGGTGACCACGGCAACCCGATCCTGGAACCGTCCTTCGCTCATCGCTACCCGCTCCCTCTGCTCGTTCCCACTCCGATCAACTCGCGGCGCGAACTGCGGCCTACCGCTGCCTCCCGCCGGTCCGGCGTCTCGCCGGCACCGGTCCGGCGCTAGCCCCCGCGGACCTGCAGGTCCGGGTTCCTTCCGAGGAGGATGTCCTCGCTCCGGGTCCGGATGGCGTCGTCCCAGTCGTGATCGGTGAGGACGTAGAACCGGTCGTCACGGATCGCCTGGAACAAGATGTCCGCCACCTGCGAGGGCGGCATGCCCTGCGCGAGGCGCGCATCGAGCCGGTCGCGGATCTCCCGCCCCTGGTCGGCGCCGGGCGGCGCGGTCTCGTTCTGCAGCTCGGCGGGACGGTTGCGGCTGCCCCGGAACAAGCGGGTCGCGATGATTCCCGGGCAGAGCGCCGTCACCCCGATGTTCGCGCCGCGCGCCCGGAGCTCGGCGTGCATCGTCTCGCTGAGCGCGAGCACGGCGTGCTTGGCGATGCCGTACATGTTGCCGCCGCGCACGAGGGCGGTCATCGACACCGTGTTCACGACGTGGCCATCCTCGCCGTGGGCGAGCATGCCGGGCAGGAAGGCCTGGATGCCGTGGACGACGCTGCGGAAGTTCACGCCCATCGTCCACTGCCAGTCGTTGTCGCTGGCCTCCCAGATCGCCCCGTCCAGGTAGCCTTCCACCCCGGCGTTGTTGCACAGCACGTGGACGTTCCCGTACGCCTCGGCGGCGCGCTCCGCCAGGTGCTCGACGGACTCGCGCCGGGAGACGTCGGTGGGCACGCCGATGACGTCGTGGCCGGCGGCACGCAGCTCGGACACGGCGCGCTCGAGCGCCGCCTGCTCGATGTCGGCGAGCACGACGCGCATCGACTCCTCGGCGAAGCGCTGGGCGAAGGCCCGGCCCATGCCGCTTCCGGCCCCGGTGACGACGGCCGTCTTTCCGCTGAACTCCTGCATCATCCCTCCTGCTCTGGCCGCGCCCGGCTCGGCGCGTCCGCCTGCGCCGCCCGGGGCGGCTCCGGAACCACTAGCGCCAGGGCTGGACGAGCACGCCGACCAGGTCCCGGGGAGCAGCGAGCCGCCTGAACGCCTCTGGGGCGTCGTCGAGCGTGACGCGCTCGCTCACGAGCGGCTCCACGTCGACCGCGCCGGACGCGATGAGGGCGAGCGCCGCACGGTAGTGGCCCACGTCGAACGCGCACGAGCCGACGAGGTGAAGGTTCTGGCCGACGAACACCGCGAGGTCGACCGGTGCCGGCGCGCGCGGCAGCCCGACCTCCACGATGGTCCCGCCCGGCGCGAGCGCCGGCGTGCACGCCGCGACCGCCTCCGGCGCCCCTGAGCACTCGAAGACGGCGGACACCCGGCCGCCAGTCGCGGCGACGTGCTCGGCGACGCTCGTCTCCCGAGCGTCGAGGACGAGGTCGGCTCCGACCCGGGCGGCGGCGGCGCGGCGGCCCGGCGAGCGCCCGAAGGCGACGATCCGGCCGGGCCCCGAGGCGCGAAGCGCCAGGATGACGCTCAACCCGATGCTCCCGACCCCGAACACCAGGGCGTCGTCACCGGGCGACCACCCGGCCAGCTCGACGGCACGAAGCGCCACGGCCAGCGGCTCGACGTGGGCCCCGAGCTCGACCTCGAGCCCGTCGGGCAAGGCGTGCAGCTGCGCGCCCGGCACCGCGACCAGCTCGGCGAAGCCGCCCGGTGCCGTCAGCCCGATGTTGGGCCTCGGGCAGAGGAACGGGAGCCCCCGCCGGCAGGCGTCGCACGCCCCGCAGCTGCCGAGGGGGTTGACCGCCACCGCCTGCCCGGTGCTCCAGTCGCCGGCCCCGGGCCCGATCTCGGCGATCGTCCCGGCGAACTCGTGGCCGAGCACCGATCCCGGCGCAGCCCGGCCGCTCTCGACGCCGTGGACGTCGGAGCCGCAGATGCCGCAGGAGTGCACCGACACGACCACCTCGCCCACGCCCGGCTCCGGGTCGGGGCGCTCGGCGACCGCGACCGCGCCCGGGACGACCGTGAGGGCCCTCACCGGCCGCGCCTCACGCTCCGCCGGACGCGACGCCGAGCGTGGCGCGGCGGTCGGCCACGAGCTGGCGGACCTCGGCGGCGATCGCCTCCGGCGTCAGGCCGTACCACTCCTGCAGAGCGGCGGGCACGCCCACGGCCAGCTCCTCGTCGGGCAGCCCGTGGACCCGCAGCAGCGCCGGGGCCCCGTTGCGGCCGAGGACCTCGGCGACGGTCGCGCCGAGCCCGCCGGTGACGTTGTGCTCCTCCACGGTGAGGATTGCTCCGGTCTCGGCCGCCGCCCGGAGAACCCCCTCGTCGTCGAACGGCTTGAGATAGGCGGCGTCGAGGACCGCGACGCTCACGCCCTCGGGCTCGAGCAGCTCCGCGGCGGCCAGCCCGAGCTGGACCCCCACCCCCGTGCCGATCACGGTGACGTCGGTTCCGGCGCGCACGGGAACGAAGCGGCCGCGCTCGAACGCGGGGGGCTGCGGGTACAGCTCGCGGTCGAGCCCCTCTGAGATGCGGAAGAAGACGGGCCCGGGGTGGTCGATCGTGGAGCGCAGCAACGCGACGAACGCGTTGTCGCTCGAGGGCGCGACGACCGTCAGGTTGGTGATCGACCGGGCGATCGCGATGTCCTCGACCGCGTGGTGGCTCGGGCCGAAGAAGCCCATCGCCAGGCCCGAGAGCCGCGCGATGAAGCGGACGGGCAGCTCGTTGTAGGCGAGGTCCGTGCGGATCTGCTCGGCGCACTTGATCGCCCCGAACGGCCCCATCGACAAGACGAACGGGAGGAAGCCGGACGCCGCCAGCCCGGCGGCGACGGACACCGTGTTCGTCTCGGCGATGCCGAGCTCGATGTAGCGGTCGGGACGCAGCTCGCGCAGCTTGGCGACGACGGCGCCCATGTCGGCGGATAGGACGACGATGTCGTCACGCTTTTGGACGAGGCGGGCGAGCTCGTCGCCGACGATGTTGCCGCCCCGGGGACCCGGGCCGGCCTTCTCCTCCTCCTCTTCGAAGAAGACGTTCTCCATCTGGGGCGTGGCGTCGGTCACGGCAGCCTCGCTTCGATCTCGCGCACGACCTGGTCGCGCTGGTCGGGAGCGAGCAATCCGAGGTGCCACGCCTGGGGCGACTCCTCCATCATCTTCGAGCCCTTCCCTTTGATCGTCCGAGCGACGATGCAGACCGGCCGGTCCGAGCCCGGGTCGGGCAGCGAGTCGAAGGTCTCCGAGAGCGCCTCGACGTCGTGCCCGTCGACCTCCCTTGCCGTCCAGCCGAAGGCCTCGAAGCGCGACCCGAGGGGCTCGATGTTCATCGCCTTGGAGGTCGGTCCTCCACCTGAGAAGCCGTTGGCGTCGACGATGGCGACGAGGTTGCCGAGCCCGTAGTGGGACGCGGACATGATCGCCTCCCAGACCTGGCCCTCCTGGAGCTCGCCGTCGCCCGTGAGCACGAAGGTCCGGTAGTCGCGGCCGTGCAGGCGGCCAGCGAGCGCGATGCCCACCCCGACGGAGAGGTTATGGCCGAGCGAGCCCGAGCTGAAGTCGATCCCGGGCGCCGTGCGCATGTTCGGGTGGTCGCTGAGCGGCGAGCCGATCTGGCCGAAGCTCTCCATGTACGAGGCCGGGAAGTACCCGAGGTCGGCGAGCACCGGCCACAGGCCCGTCGCGACGTGGCCCTTCCCGAGGAGGAAGCGGTCGCGGTCGGCCCAGCTCGGGTCGCCCGGGCTGAGCCGGAGGGCCCGGTAGTACAGGACCGAGAAGAGCTCGGCGCAGGAGAACGTGCTGGAGTAGTGACCGAGACCCGCCCGGTCGATCAGCTGGACCGTCTGGAGCCGGATCCAGTCGGCCCGGCGCGCGAGCTCGTCGGGCGTCGCCGCGCGACCCCGTTCGAGCACTGCCGTCCTGCCGTCCGCCGAGAGCGCGGTCATGCAAGAACCCCCTGTCGTCGTGGCCGGCGTCGCGAGGGACCGCGCCGCCAGGAGCGCCGGGCGGAGCGTACCGCGGACGCGCTCGCACGAGCCCGGACGCAGCGCGGATCAGGCACCCGGCTGCACTTCTCCGAGCAGGCACCGGCTGGGGAGCGCGGGGAGACGACAGCCGTGGGCGCCTCCGCCCGCTCCTCCACGACGCCCGCGGCAATTGCATACTGGCAAGACACCTTTGGTATGCTGCCCTTCGTCCGTCATTCCGGCGGTGCGGGCGCGCCCGGAAACGGTGATACGCGCGCGACCGCTCGCCTCCGCGACCCGGATGCGAAGCTCCTGAAGGTGGGCTGGCGATGGACGGAACCTGGTTCGAGGAGCTGAGCGGCGTCGCGTTCTCCCGCTCGCGCCTTAGCTACGGCGTCTTCGCCCGTGCCGGGGAGCGCGCCCGGGTCGGCGCCCGCGTGGGTGAGGTCGTCCTCGACCTGGCCGCGGCCCTCGGCGACGACATCTTCGACGCCCCCTCGATGAAGGGCTTCCTCGCGCGCGGCCGCGCCGGCTGGGCGCGCACCGCATCGGAGATCGAGGCGGCGGTGTCCGCTCCCGACGGGCGCGACGAGCTGCACCGGTTCCTCGTCGGGGTCGGCGAGGTCGAGGTGATGCTGCCGATCGAGGTCGCCGACTTCGTCGACTTCTACTCCTCGCTCGAGCACGCCACGAACGCCGGGCGGATCCTGCGGCCGGGCCATGAGCCGCTGCGCCCCAACTGGCGCCAGATGCCGATCGGCTACCACGGCCGGGCCGCCACCGTGGTGGTCTCGGGCACGCCGGGCGTCCGCCCGGCCGGACAGCTCGCTCCGTGCGATTCCGGCGGTCCCGCGCTCCGGCCGACGGAGCAGCTCGACTTCGAGGCGGAGGTGGGCTTCGTGGTGGGACGCCGTCGCGCCTCGGCGAGCCGGTACCGGTCTCGGCCTTCCGCGACCACGTCTTCGGCGTCGTGCTCCTCATCGACTGGAGCGCGCGGGACATCCAGGCGTGGGAGTACGTGCCGCTCGGGCCGTTCACGGCGAAGAGCTTCTGCACTTCGATCTCGCCGTGGGTCGCTCGCGCCGTTCCTGGAGATGACCCACGAGCAGTGGGAGTTCGTCATCGGCGTGAACCTCTGGGGCGTCGTCCACGGCCTCCAGGCCTTCCTTCCCGGGATGGTCGAGCGCGACGAGGGCCACGTGGTCAACACCGCCTCGGTGGCGGGACTGGTCGTCGCGCCGGGCGCGGCGAACTACAGCGCGACCAAGCACGCCGTCGTGGGCCTGAGCGAGGCGCTCTTCCGTGAGCTCGCGGCCGCCGGCTCGAACGTCGGGATCTCCGTCCTCTGCCTCGCGGCGGTCGACACCGACATCTTGCGGGCGGAGCGCAACTGGCCCGCCCACCTCGGGCCGGCGCCGGAGGCGAGGCAGGTCGCGGACGGCGAGATCCAGGGGCTGAAGCAGGCCGACGAGGTCGCAGCGGAGGTCTTCCAAGCGATCGCCGACCGCCAGTTCTGGATCCTCACCCACGCCGAGCAGTTCGCCGATGCGCTGCGCGGCCGCGCCGAGGGGATGATCGCCGGGAGGAATCCGGACGACAGCTCGGTCGACCCGAACTTCCGCAACGCCCACGGCTCCCTCGCCCCCCAGTAGCCCGGGGGCGACGGCCCGCGGCGCGCCGCCCCTCACGCCGACGGCGCGAGCTCGTGGAACGGGATGTCGTAATGGGACTCGCGCCGCAGGAACCTCCAGCTCCCGTGCTCGCGGGTGAGCACGTCGCGGTAGTGGCCGTAGGTGTGCAGCGCCGGCGGGCCGTCGGGGCCCGGGACGATGTACGCGCAGGCGACCTCCGCTGTCGCCCGGTCGCCGTCGAGCTCGATCAGCGGGCTGGCGGTCAGATGGAAGCCACGCGGCGCGGCGGCGCCGTCCGCCGGCGCCAGCTTGGCCTCGAACATCGCCTGGACCGCCGCCGGCCCGCGGGCGCTCCCGCTCGCCCCGACCCACTCGCCCTCCTCGGCGAACAGCAGCGACTGCGCGCGGAAGTCGCGGGCGTCGATATGGCGCTGGTAGTCGAGGATCAATCGCTCGATCTCCTCCAGATCCTCCAGGCGGCCGAGCCGCGCCTCGGCCGACCGATCGTGCCTCGCCATCGCCGCCTCCTCGCTTGGCGCCGAGGTATGGACGGCGCGCCCCCACAGGTGCGGTCCCCCCGGCGACATCGACGTATGACGACAGTATGCTTAGGGTGTTCCATGCGCCGCGGTGGCGCCGCCTCCCCCTGGTGACGCCGGGTCCCGGCGCGGTGGAGACCGAGGTGCCGGCGCGACGGCGTGCCAGGTCTGGCCGGCCGTCGTGCCGGCGTCCGGGGCGCGCAACCCCCGTCGCCGGCCTCCCTGCGCACACCGGCGTGGCGCGGATTGCCGCCCATCGCCGTGCTGTCGGGATGCTGTCGGTACACTCCCTGTCGAGGACACCATTCGAGGGTGTGCGACGAGTGACGCTCGAACCGGTCGAGGAGGATGGACCCGTGTCAGCACCAGGAACGGACGACGGAGCCTTCTCGTCGAGCGGTGCCTACTGCGCGGCCCCCTCGGTGGAGCTCTTCCCGGTGCGCGACGACGACGGCAGCGTTGTAGAGGTCGTCTACCAGCAGCTTCACGAGCAGATCCTCTCGGGACAGCTCGCCCCCGGCGAGGCGCTCTCGGAATACCGCCTCGCCAGCGCCCTCGGCGCCAGCAGGACGCCGGTACGCGAGGCGCTCCGGCGGCTCGAGTCGGTCGGCCTGGTGCGCAGCCTCCCCCACCACGGCGTGTTCGTCCGTGAGCTCGGCATCCGCGACGTGATCGAGATCTTCGAGCTGCGCGAGCAGCTCGAGAGCTTCGCCGCGCGCCGCGCCGTCGAGTACAACCACGTCACCCCCGAGCTCGTCGACGAGCTCGAGCGCCGCCAGCGTGAGGGCCTGCGCCTGATCCGCGAGGGCAAGCTGCGCGAGTCGTTCCCGGTGGCGAACCCGATCCACGACCGCATCATCAGCTTCGCCGACAATGCCCGGCTGGTGAACGTGCTCGGCCAGCTCGCCGAGCAGATCCAGCTCCTCGGCATGGTCGGCCTGCGCTCCGCCGGCAGGGCTGAACAGGTCATCGAGGAGCACCTGAAGCTCGTCGACGCCCTGCGCCGCAACGACGCGGACGGCGCAGAGGCGGCGATGCGCGAGCACCTCAGCAACGAGGGCAAGGTGCTCGCCCGGGCGCTGCTTCCCGCCTCGCTCGCCTAGGCCCCCGGGCCGAGCGGCCCGCGACCCTCGAGGGCGGCGCGGTCACGCCAGCCCGGCCGAGGGGCCGCTGACGTCAGCCGCGGCGGCTCCGATCGTGCCCACGCACCTCGTATCCAATTTTGGAAGCGGTAATGTGCCCCGAGTGGACGCTGACCCGCCCTCCGGGCGGCCTGCCAGCGGGGGACGAGGAGGAGCCATGGCGGAGGACCGGGAACATCTCTTCATCGGCGGCACGATGCGCCGGGCGCACGGCGCCGACCGGCTGACCGTCATCGATCCGGCGACCGAGCAGCCCTACGGGAGCGTGCCGGACGCTGATGGCGCCGACGTGGACGCGGCGGTCGAGGCGGCACGCGAGGCGTTCCGCCGGCCCGGCTGGGCCGATCTCGAGCCTGCAGAGCGCGCCGTGTTCATCGACCGGCTGGCCGACGCGCTGGAGCGGCGCAGCGATGTCCTCGGCCCGCTCGTCACGCACGAGAACGGCACGCCGATCGCGCAGTCGATGGTGTTCAACGGCCTCGTGCCGCTGTTCACGCTCCGCTACTTCGCGGACCTGGCCCGCGGCCTGCGACGCGAGGAGATCCGCCCCGAAGGCGAGAACCACGCCATCGTGCGCAAGGAGCCCGTCGGCGTCTGCGCGCTGATCGTGCCCTGGAACTACCCCCAGATCCTGCTCTCGCACAAGCTCGGGCCCGCCCTCGTCGCGGGATGCACCGTGGTCGTCAAGCCGGCGCCGGAGACCCCGCTCGACGCCTACGTGCTCGCGGAGGCGATCGAGGAGGCGGGCATCCCGCCGGGCGTCGTGAACATCGTCACCGGCGGCCCCGAGACCGGGCGGCACCTCGTGCGCCACCACGGCATCGACAAGGTGGCCTTCACCGGCTCGACGGCGGTCGGCCGCGAGATCGCCGAGCTCTGCGGCCGGGAGCTGCGTCCCCTCACCCTCGAGCTGGGCGGCAAGTCGGCGGCGATCGTGCTCGAGGATGCCGACCTGGCGGGCTTCACCGGCGTGGCCGTCGAGACCTGCGCCCCGAACACCGGCCAGACCTGCTTCGCGAGCACCCGAGTGCTCGCGCCGCGCTCGCGCTACGACGAGGTCGTCGACGCGCTGGTCGACGCCTTCTCCTCCGCCAAGACCGGGAACCCCTTCGAGCAGGACACCGTGTTCGGCCCGCTCGTCTCGGCGAAACAGCGGGCTCGCGTCGAGGGCTACCTGCGCATTGGCGAGGAGGAGGGGGCGAAGGTCGCCGTCGGCGGCAGGCCGGCCGACCTGCCGGTCGGCTACTACGTCTCGCCCACCGTCTTCCGCGACGTCGACAACCGCATGCGGATCGCCCGCGAGGAGATCTTCGGGCCGGTCGTCGTCGTGATCGCCTACGACGGCGAGGAGGACGCGGTGGCCATCGCCAACGACTCCGAGTACGGCCTCGGCGGCTCCGTCTTCTCCGCCGACGCCGACCACGCCACCGACGTGGCGCGGCGGGTCGAGACCGGGACGATCGGGGTGAACTCCTACCGGCCCGGGATCGCCGCGCCGTTCGGCGGCCGCAAGTCGAGCGGGATCGGCCGCGAGCTCGGGCCCGAAGGGCTGGCGCCGTACGTGGTGCACAAGTCGATCTACCGCCCCGGTCCGGCCTAGGCGCCACGCCTGGGCCCGCGGCGCGCCGCGGGCCCCGCTAATCCCGCCCGTCGGCCCCTCAGCGGATCGACTGGTCGTCCATCGCCTGCAGCGCCGCCACCACGCTGACGAGATGGGCGCGCATGGCGCGCTCGGCGCCGTCCGGATCGCGCGCCACCAGCGCGGCGACGATCGCCTGGTGCTCGCCGAGGGACACCGCGGTCCGCCCGGGCGCCAGCGCGAGCCGGAACTGGAGGCGCACGCTCTGGTTGCGCAGGCGCTCGACGATCCGCGATGCCGTGGGATGGCGGCTGATCTCGCGGATGCGGTGGTGCAGGCGCTGGTTGAGCTCCGAGTAGAGCATCAGGTCGCCGCCCGCCTGGGCCGCCTCCATCTCGCGAAGGACCGCCACCAGCTCGTCGGCCTCGGCATCGGTGATGCGCTCGGCGGCCTTGGCGGCGCACAGGCCTTCCATGGCCGTGCGCACCTCGGAGATCTCGATCGCCTCCTCACGCGTGAGCGCGCGGACGCGCGCGCCGCGGTTGACCTCGCGCTCGACGAGGCCCTCGCCCGCCAGCTCCATCAGCGCCGCGCGGACAGCCCCACGGCTCACCTCGAAGTGCTGGGCGAGGTCGCCCTCGACGAGCCGCTCGTTCGGCGAGTAGTCGCCGCGCACGATCGCGTCCCGGATCAGCCCGAGGAGATCGACCGGAGCGCCGGCGCCCGTCGCGACATGCGCGCCCGTCCCCGAGGCACGCGCCCGGGCGGCCATGCCCGTCATCGCCCGCGCCCCGCGTCGGCCTCCATCCCCAACCTGGCCTGCATGCGTCCCCTCCCCGCCCGAGCGCCGATCGCCCGCTACCCCCCGGCAGACCCGTCACGGGGCGCGCCAGCCCCGTCACGGCCACGATTGTCGACGGCGGCGACGGCCGAGACAAGGATCTCCGCCAGCTCGTCCGGCGCCGTGGCGAACGCCTCGTGATCACGTTCCAGCTCGAGCACCGGCCAGCCGAGCGCGCGGGCCTTGGCCGCCTGCGGCCGGAACACCGCCGCCCAGCCGGTGCAGAGCACGAACGCGGCGGGCATCGCCGCCAGGTCGCCGGTGAGGTGCACCGGCTCCTCGTACGAGCGGAACGGGTGCGGCACGAGCCGCCGCTTCAGCCACTGCTCCGCCTCCTCGTCGACCACGCCGAGCGCCTTCAGCGAGCGCGGAGGGATCTTCCATCCGTCACCGTCCTCCGCGGCGAGCCTGCGCATCGCGTCGGCGATCTCGGGTGGCAACAGCTTGAGCGCGTAGTCGCCCTCGTCTGGAAGGAAGGCGTCGAGGTAGACGAGCTGGCGCAGCCGGTCGCGCACCAGCCCCGCCGCGCCGCTGATGACGAGGCCGGCGTAGCTGTGGCCGACGAGGACGACGTCGCGCACGTCCTCGAACTCGAGCGTCGCGACGAGGTCGTCGACGTGGGAGTGGAGCCCGATCTCAGGGGTGAGCAGGTGCGAGCGATCGCCGAGCCCGGTGAGCGTCGGCGTCAGCACCTCGTGGCCCGCGGCGCGTAGCCGGGAGGTGACGCGCTGCCAGCACCATCCACCGTGCCAGGCGCCGTGGACGAGGACGTAGGTCGCCACGCTCAGCGTCCGACGGCCCGCGAAGCGTCGCTTGCGGGACGTGCTGTCGCCCGCCGGCCTCGGCGGCCCGTGCTCACCGGCCGCTCCGAGCCCGCTCGACGGCGACGTTGCCCGGGACGAGCTCCTGCCAGCGGGTCTGCGCCGGGACGATCACCGCGGCGGCCTCGATCTTGGTGGTGTCCACCGGCCGGTCGAGCCCGATCGGATCGCCGCCTTCGCCGACGCGGCGCGCCGAGTCCATGAGGAGGCGGCGCATCCGCAAGATGGCGAGGTCCGCGGGGACGACGTGCTCGCGTGAACGGTCGAAGATCGGTCCCATCGACCGCTGCACCGCGCTGTCCTGCACGATCAGGCCGACGAAGCCGGTGCTGCTCGTGCCGGCCGCCATCGCCTCCCGGTCCTGCTCGGGCAGGTGGAGCCGGAAGTCCTCGCCCCACACGCCCGGCAGGTCGAGGCCCTGGAGGGCGATGAAGGTCTCCCGGTCGGGCGGGACCTCCGGATCCCAGGCGATGACGTAGAACGCCGTCTCGACGTCGTTCATCGGCACGAACAGCGACACGGGGCTGCCCGGCGGGACCCAGGTGAGGAACGGCATCACGAACGGCGTTACCCGCACGTAGCGCAGGTTCGGGTCGCCGCCGGAGCTGCGCCGGATGGCCGCGTAGTGGAAGCCGAAGTCGGTGTTCTCCACCTCGATCTTCGGCGCGTCGTCCTCGGTCGGGAAACGGTCGCGACCCTGCGCCGTCGCCTCGAAGGCGCCCTCCCGGGCGGCGTCCATCTCGTCGTGGTGGAGGATCCCGACGTGCGAGGAGTCGATGACGCCCTCGATCTGCTGGACGAAGTTGCAGTCAAGGACGATCTTGATCGGGACGCGGTGGTCGTCGGCGACGGCCATCCAGTTGTACTCCGGGAACGGCGGCTGCATTTCGGGTGGCCCGAGGTAGACCCAGACCAGGCCACCGGCCTCGCGGACCGGGTAGGCGGGCGCCTTCACACGCTCCTTGAACTTCGAGTCGGGGAGGTTCGGCGTCTCCTGGATCGTGCCGTCCACGGCGAACTTCCACCCGTGGTAGAGGCAGCGGATCCCGCAGTCCTCGACCCGGCCGAGGGCGAGGGACGCGCCGCGGTGCGTGCAGCGCTCCTCGAGCACGCCCACCGCGCCGGACGAGTCGCGGAAGGCCACGAGCCGCTCGCCGAAGAGCTCGAGCGCGACCGGGGCGCAGTCCGGGGCCGGAAGCTCCTCGGACAGGCAGGCCGGCGCCCAGTAGCGCCGCAGCATCGCGCCCATCGGCGTTCCGGGGCCCACGCGGCAGAGGTACTCGTTCTCCTCACGGGTGAGCATCGTGGACCTGCCTCCAGTCGGTCATCGGACGCGCGGACGCCGAGACGTGACGACGAGGCGTGCTCGCGTGCGCGGACGGGCCATTTCCCCGGCGCACGCTGCGCCGACATCACCGTGCACCCCGTCCGCCCCCCTCCGACGCAATCGAGTGTAGGAAATTGCAAACAGGACTGTCAACATTCTACGCTCGACCACGAGGCCCGCCGGGACGACGCATCCCGGAGCGCGCCGCTCCGGGGGTGCGGCGCCCGCCATACTGACGCGCGGGGCGGGCCGGCGGCGAGGGGAGGGGCGTGCAGGCGAGCGGGCTCGACGACACGGGGGCGCCCGGCGTCGCGCACGCCGACGCGCTGACCGGTGCCCAGAGCTTCGCCACCTTGTGGGAGGTCATCGCGGACGCCGTGGGCGACGGTGTCGTGCTCGTGCAGGGGGATCGCAGGCGCACCTGGGCCGAGTTCGAGCGGCGGGGCGCCGAGCTCGCGGCCGTGCTCGCAGCCCGTGGCGTCGGGCCCGGCACACGGGTGGCGATCGACCTCTACAACTCGATCGAGTTCCTCGAGGTGTTCTTTGCGGCGACGAAGCTGCGGGCGGTCCCCGTCAACGTCAACTACCGCTACAAGGAGGCCGAGCTCCGCCACCTCCTCGACGACTCCGGCGCTCGCGCGCTCGTCTTCCACGCCTCGCTCGCCGGGGTCGTCGCCGGCGCGGTGGCCGGCGCGGAGGCCGAGACGCTCCTGTGCGTCGCTGACGGCTCGGGCGGCTCGTGCCCCGGGGCGCTCGACTACGAGGCGGTCGTTGCCGAGTGCCCGCCCGCGCCACGCATCGAGCGGTCCGGCGACGACGAGCTGATCTCCTACACGGGCGGGACGACCGGTCGCCCGAAGGGCGTGGTCTGGCGCCACGCCAGCCTGTTCGGCAACCTGAGTGAGCACTACGTCACCGCGGGTGTGCCGATCCCCCGCACCCTCGGCGAGCTCGCCCGCGTCGTCCGGCAGCTTCGGGCGGCGGACCCGCCGCCGACGGCGCTCGCCACCCCGCCGCTGATGCACACCACGGCGCTGCTGAAGGCGATGGGCACGCTCCTGCTCGGCGGGAAGGTGGTGCTCACGTCGTCCCGCTCGCTCGACGCCGGAGAGGTGTGGCGGCTCGTGGAGCGCGAGCGGGTGGGCGACCTGTCGATCGTCGGCGACGTGTTCGCTCGGCCGCTCCTCGCCGAGCTCGAGCGGACGGAGGCCGAGGGCCGGCCCTATCGGATCGACTCCCTGCGGCGGATCTCGAGCGCCGGGGTGACCTGGAGCGCCGAGGTGAAGCGGGCGCTGTTGCGGCGTGGCTCGTTCACCCTCGTCGACGCGCTGGCCTCGACCGAGGGCGGCCCGTACGCGGTGTCCCAGGTCGGGCCGGACGACGATCCCGAGACGGCGCGCTTCACCCTCGCCGCCAGGGCGCGGGTGATCGACGAGCACGGGCGCGACGTCGCTCCTGGCTCCGGCGAGACCGGGTTCCTCGCTGCCTCCGGCAACCTTCCCGTCGGCTACCTCGGCGACGCCGAGCGCAGCGCGCGCACGTGGCGGGAGATCGACGGCGTGCGCTACGCGGTCCCCGGCGACCTGGCCACGGTCGAGCTCGACGGCTCCATCCGCCTGCTCGGCAGGGGAAGCGAGGTGGTCAACACCGGCGGCGAGAAGGTCTTCGTCGAGGAGGTCGAGCAGGCGGTCGCGACCCTCCCGGCGGTGAGCGATGTCCTGGTCGTCGGCGTGCCCGACGAGCGCTTCGGGGAGCGTGTCTGCGCGGTCGTCGCGCTCGCCCCCGGCGCCGAGCTCACCGAGGACGAGCTCGCCGCGCACGTCGGACTGACGCTCGCCGGCTACAAGCGGCCGAGGCAGGTCGCCTTCGTCGCCGAGATCGCCCGCACCGCGACGGGCAAGGCCGACCGTGCCTGGGCGCGCGCCGTCCTCGCCGGCCCGACACCGGGCGAGGTGGCCGGGTGACATCGCCACGGGTAGCGTGACGCCGATGGCGGACCGGACTGGGCTGCTCGAGGAAAAGGTCACGGTGATCACCGGTGCGAGCAGCGGCATCGGTGCCGCGGCGGCGCGGCTGTTCGCCCGCGAGGGTGCCCGCGTCGTGCTCGCCGCGCGACGGGAGGACCGCCTGGAGGCGCTCGCGTCCGAGCTGGCGGCCGAGGGCTACGACACCGAGACCGTCGTCGCCGACGTGTCCTCTCTCGCCGACGTCCGGGCCATCGTCGAGCGCGCCCTCTCGGTGCACGGTCGGCTCGACTGCGCCTTCAACAACGCCGGCGTCACCTATCTCGGGGGCTGCGCGATCGGCGACTCGGACGAGGCGGACGTGATCCGCCTCCTCGACATCAACCTCGTCGGCGTCTGGCGCTGCATCGCCACCGAGGTGCACGCGATGCGGCGCAGCGGCGGCGGGTCGATCGTCAACACCAGCAGCATCGGAGGGTTCAAGGCCGGCCCGCGGCTCGGGCCGTACCCGGCGAGCAAGCACGGGGTCATCGGCCTGACGCTCCAGGCGGCCGTCGACCACGGTCCAGAGGGCATCCGGGTCAACTGCGTCGCGCCGGGCGGCACGATGACCGAGATGATCGACCAGTGGTCGACGGCGCTGCCGGGCGTGCACGACATGCTCGGGAACAACCCGCTCGCCCGGGCCGGAGAGCCGGAGGAGATCGCCGAGGCCGCCTGCTGGCTGCTCAGCGACCGGGCGTCGTACGTCACCGGGACCGTGCTCACCGCCGACGGGGGGCCCTCGCCTGAGCGCGCGGGTCGCCGCGGCGAACGGGTGAGGCGGTCACGATGGGGCTGCGGATGAGCAGGACGGTCGCGGCGCTGCTCGCGGTGGCGGTCGGTGCGGGTGCGGCGGCCGTCGGCGCCGGGGCGCTCCCGGCGGGGGCGGCACCGTCTCGAGCCGCCGCGACGCGATCCGCGCCGGCGCTCTCCTGGCACGCCTGCGACAAGCGCTTCCGCTGCGCCGAGCTCGCCGTCCCGATCTCCTACCAGCAGCCGGGCCGCGGCACCCTCAACCTCTCGGTCGTGATGCTCCCGGCGACCGGGAAGCACCCGATCGGCGACCTCGTGACGAACCCGGGGGGACCGGGCGGCTCGGGCGTCGACTTCTTGGAGCAGGCGTGGAGCTCGTTCCCGGCGTCGCTTCGCGCGTCGTTCAGCCTCGTGAGCTTCGACCCGCGCGGCGTCGACCGCAGCGACCCCGTCGTATGCGCCTCAGCCGCGGAGACCCGGCGACTGCTGGCGCTCGACCCCGCGCCGGCCACGCCGGCCCAGATCACCACGGTCGTCGCCGCGACCAAGGCGTACGTCGCCGACTGCAAGGCGCATACCTCGCGCCTGCTCCTCGAGAACGTCGGCACGCGCACGACCGTGCTCGACATGGACCGGCTGCGGGCCGCCCTCGGCCAGCCGAAGCTCGACTACCTGGGCCTGTCGTACGGGACGTACATCGGCGAGCTCTACGCCGAGCGCTTCCCCTCCAAGATCCGGGCGATGATCCTCGACGGCGCGGTCGACCCCGCCCTCAGCACCCAGGCGAGCGACCTCCAGCAGGCGCTCGGCTTCGAGACCGACCTCAACGACTTCCTCGCCTGGTGCGACAAGAACGCCACCTGCCACGCCGAGCTCCCCGGCGGGGCGCGCAACGACTACAACCGCCTTTTCGACAGCTTCAGCGCAGGTCACAGCATCGTGGCGAACTTCCAGCCGATCTACGGCGGCCGCCTCGCGGTCGACCTCGGCGTGGCCGAGCTCGGGGTCGTCTCCGCGCTCTACTCCGAGCAGGACTGGCCGACCCTCGGCCAGGCGCTGTCGACCGGCCTGAAGGGCAACGGCGACCTGCTCGCCGAGCTCGCCTACAGCTACGCCGGCCTGCAGACCAACGGGACCTTCTCGAACATCGACGACGCCAACACGGCGATCAACTGCGTCGACCGCCCCTCCCCGACCACGCTCGCCGACTACGAGGCGCTCGCCAAGCAGCTCGGGGCGAAGGCGCCCGACTTCGGGGCGGCGGAGGCCTGGGGCACGCTCGCCTGCGCCTACTGGCCGGTCCCACCCGCCGGGCCGACCGCGGCCATCCACGCCCCGGGGACGCCGCCGATCCTGGTGGTCGGCTCGACCGGCGACCCTGCCACCCCCTACGTCTGGGCCCAAGCCGTGGCCTCCCAGCTCGACCACGCCGTCCTGCTCACCCGCTCCGGCACCGGCCACACCGGCTACTTCTCGAGCGCGTGCGTGCGGAGCTGGGCCGACGCCTACCTCACCTCGCTGGCGCTCCCGCCGAAGGGGACCGTCTGCCCGAGCAACTGAGCAGGTCAGCGACCCACCCGTCCCGCGCGCCCGCGTGGCCCGCTTGCCGGGTGCTCCCGGGGACTACTCGGGGCGCAGCGCCGCGGCGTCCAGCTCGCCGTCGATCACGTAGCGGGCCACGTCGTGGATCCTCCGGTTGCGGTGGCGGGAGTAGCGCCTGAGCAGCTCGAAGGACTCGTCGGTGCTGATCCCGAGCGACGCGGCGATCACCCCTTTGGCCTGCTCGATCAGGATCCGGGTCGTTAGCGCGCCCTGGAGCTGCTGGGCGAGCTCGTGGGTGACGTCGTACTGGCGCTGGTGGAGGATGCCGATCGTGGCGCTCTCGGCCAGCGTGCGGAGCATCTCGACCTGCAGCGGCGACGGCCGGTGCCCGTAGGGGTCGGCGAGGCTCAGCACGCCGATCGTCTCGTCGCGCAGGCGGAGCGGCACCGTGTGCACCGAGGCGTACCCGGCGGCCCGTGAGAGGGGCGCGAACTTCGGCCAGCGGGTCTCGGCCGCATCGAGGGCTTCCCCGATCGCGGCGCGCCCGGTCCGGAAGGCGTCGACGCAGGGACCTTCGGACTGCTCGACCTGGTACTGGTCGAGCACGCGTTTCGGCTCGCTTGTGGCCACGGCGACGCGCAGCTCGTTCTGCTCGTCGGCGAGCAGGATGCTCGTGTCAGCGCCGGGCACCAGCCGTGAGCAGACCGCGGCGAGCAGGGCCAGCGAGCGATCGAGGTCGAAGTCCTCGGCGAGCGTGTCGGCCAGGCGCACGACCGTCCGGGCCAGGATGACCTGGTCCTCCTGGGTCTCTCCGGCGCGCCGGCCGCGGCTCTTGCGCCGCTCGGGCCGCACCGTCGGGGTCTGCTCTCCGTCCGCCGCGCGCGCCGCGTCGGACGAGGCCGGGCCGCCGGCGCCGTGTGCTTGCTCGGGAGTGTCGGGAGTTCCCATCGCGGAGGTTCGATCCCTCTCGGCTCGAGACACCTGTCCTCGCAGGTCGGGGCTGTGCAGCCGGCGCGCCCCACGGCCTACGCCTCCTGCCCGGCGGCCGGCGGCACGCGAGCAGGCACTGCAGCTGCGTCTCCGGCAGGATAGACGCGGCCGCGGCCGGCGACGCGCCCCGACCACACGCCGTGGTCAAGCGCCGTGGTCAGGCGTGGTGCTCGACGACGTGCACCGCGTCGCCGATCGCCGCCGAGACCGCGGCGTGCTCCTCGCTGTCGGCGACGAGCGCAAGGACCAGACTGGCCAGGAAGAGCTCCACCGACTCGGGGGGCACGCGGGCGAGCGCCCGGCACAGCTCGACGTATGCGTCGTCCAGCTCGTCGGCTCTCATGCGACCGGTCGGGCGCTCGTCGTCTCGACCATCGAAAGCTGGCGTGCCGCGGCGAGCACCGCCGCGGCACCCCCGCCGGCGATGCGGCCCATCACGTAGCGGTCGGGTCGGATGAGGTAGGCGCCGGTCTCGTAGGGGGGTTCGCCGCCCTCCGGGTCGTGCGGCGTCGGTTCGATCGAGATGACCGTCACCGGCAGGCCCATCAGGGTCCCGCCCGCCGGCGTGGCGCCGTCGCCAGCCGCCGGGACCGAGCCCACCTCGAGCACGGTGAAGCCCGTGCCGAACAGGTCGCTCAGGTAGGAGCGGGAGCCGCCACGGACGCCCGCGAGCATGTCGAGCGCAGCGTCACCGGGGGCGCAGCCCCGCTCCGGTCCGGCTCCCCACTGCTCGAAGTGCAGTGGCGAGTCCGGATAGGTGTTCGCGTCCGAGGTCCGGTGGTCGAGCAAGGACGTGAGGGCGGGGCGGCGCTCCAGCATGAGGCAGAGCGCGGCGCGGCGCAGCAGCAGCGACGTCGGTGAGCGCGCCGCGATGACCTCCGCGCCGATCTCCGCCTTGGCGGAGTTCTGGCGGGCTCCCTCGGCACGCTCGGCCGAGTACGTGTCGAGCAGCTGGTCGCCGACCTCGCCGGAGGCGACGGCCGCGAGCTTCCATCCGAGGTTGAACCCGTCCTCGACGGCCGAGTTGAGGCCCCGTCCGCCGAAGATCGGGATGAGGTGGGCGGCATCGCCGGCAAAGAACACGCGCCCGTGGCGGAAGCTCGGCAAGCTGACGCTGCTCGCCGTGTAGTCGCTCTCCCAGAGGACCTCCCAGTCGCCCTGCGCCCCGAGCAGTTCGAGGTGCGCCTCGACCTTGGCGTGCACCGACGCGGGCGAGAAGGCCGCCTCCGTGGTCTCGTGCAGGGGAAGGCCGAAGTCGATGCGCCAGACGTCGCCGGGCGGCTGCTGGTGCATGATGATCGTCCCGCCCGGGTTCGACGGCGGGTCGAACCAGATCCTCCGCACGCCCTCGGGGAGGTCCAGCCGCGCGCGGACGTCGGTGACGATGAAGCGGGTGTCGAACGCGACCCCCTGGAGCCTGAGGCCGAGCGAGCGGCGGATGCCACTGCGTGCACCGTCACAGACGACCAGCCACTCCGCCTCCACCTCGAAGCTCTCGCCGTCGCGTCGGACCCCGAGCGACACCCCGGCGTCACCCGGGCGCACGCTCTCGACGCGGTGACCCCAGCGCAGGTCGATCAGCGGGCGCGCCGCCACCTCGGCGAGAAGGATCTCCTCGAAGCTGTCCTGGGGGATGTTGACGATCCTCGGGTACTTCCCGGGCTCGGGCTGGGTCCACTCGGTGAACAGCTCGCTCGTGCCGAAGAAGGCCTGGTTGCCCCGCTGGGTGATGGAGACCTCGACGACGCGCTCGGCGAGGCCGACGTTGCCCAGCAGCTGGAGGGTCCGGCGCGACACCCCGGTCGCCCGGCTGCCCGGCACTGGGGCCTCGCCGGCCTCGAACAGGGTGCACGGCACCCCCTGGCAGGCGAGCTCGAGCGCGCAGGCCAGTCCGGCGGGCCCCGCGCCGACGATCACGATCGGGTGCGTCACCTCCAGATCCGGTCCGCCACTCGAGCGACGAGGTCGACCTTGCGCCACTGGTCGTCCTCGCTCAGCAAGTTGCCCTGAGCGTCGGACGCGAAGCCGCACTGGGTGCTGATCGCCAGACGGTCGAGGTCGACGAAGCGGCTCGCCGCCTCCAGCGCGCGCACGACGTCGTCCTCCGACTCGACCTCGGGCACCTTGCTCGAGACGGCCCCGAGCACGACGATCGGTCCCTCGGGCACGTGGCGCAAGGGGGCGTAGTCGCCCTCGCGCGAGACGTCTTCCCACTCCACCAGGAACACGTCGTAGGGCAGCTCGTTGAAGAGGCGCTCGGCCACCGGCTCGAGCGAGCCCTCGTGCAGCCAGGCCGAGCGGAAGTTGCCGCGGCAGATGTGCAGTCCGAAGGTGACGTCCCCGGGAAAGCCCTCGATGACCCGGCGGTCGGCGTCGAGGGCGCGCTCGAAGAAGTCGTCGGGGTCGGCCCCCGCGGCTCGGATCGCCGCGCGCGAGTCCTCGTTCAGGAGGTGCACGTAACGGGGGAAATCGAGCTGCACGTAGCGGGCGCCCGCGGCGATCGCGTCGGCGATCAGCTCGCGCTGGATGGCGAGCATGTCCTCGAACAGCTCCTCCGCCGACGCGTAGAAGCGGTCGGTCACGCCGGGGACGAAGTTCTCCGGCAGGAGGAACCACGAGCCGGCCGGGAGCGAGACCTTGAAAGGGTGGTCCGTGATCGCCGCGAGGAACGCTGCCTCGCGCGCCGCCGGGCTGACCGCCTTGCGCAGACGGGCGCTGACGACCGGGATCGGCGGCGTCTCGAACTCCTGGCCACCCGGAGTGCGGAATATCCGGCCCTTGCTGCCGGGCTCGAGGCCGTCGACGGCGTCCTGGAGCGAGTTCGTGAAGAGCAGCCGCCGGAACTCGCCGTCGGTGACGACGTCGAGCCCGATATCGACCTGACGGCCGACCACGCGCCGGATCTCCTCGTCGGCCACGGCGTCGAGCTCGGAGCGGTCCCTCGCCCGGTCCTCAGCGAAGGCCATCATGTGGTCCGGTGGGTAGACGGCGGCGAGCGCGTCCAGCAGGCGCCTCGGTCGGAGCAGGCTGCCGATGACCTCGGCCCGGGCCGGTGCTCGGGCCTCCCGGACGGCGGCGGCGCTCGTCGCGTGGGCGGGGCGCGGCTCACCGACCGGTCGTTGGGACGACACGGATTCGGAATGCACTCATTGAGTATACCATTGGTCTGCTAATCGCGAAGAGGCCGCCCGTGCAGCGCGCGACGGCCTTGAGCGGGCCGGTGAGCAGCCATTATGATACGAATCCGTTCCGTTTAGGAACCCTCTCGACCACAAGGGAGCAGCCGTGGCGGACGTCACACTGGAGGCGCGCTCAGCGCCCGAGCCGGACCTCTCGGCGACCCCGGAGGAGCTCGTGCGCCGGGCCGCGGGCCTGCGCGAGCTCATCCGCGGCCAGCAGGAGGAGGCCGAGCGCATCGGCCACTACACCGACGAGGTGCACCGGGCGCTGGTCGGGGCGGGGCTGTACCACGTGCTCACCCCGAAGCGCTATGGCGGCTACGAGTACGACGTCCCCACCTTCCTCAAGTGCGTGATCGAGATCTCCCAGGGCGACCCGGCCTCGGGCTGGTGCTACTGCCTCGGCCACGGCCACAACCTGACGACCGCCGGGTACTGGCCCGAGGAGGCCCAGGACGACGTGTTCCGCAACAGGAGCGGCTACTTCCGCGCCTCGCACAGCGCGGTGCCGTCCGGCACGGCCACGCCGGTCGAGGGCGGCTACGTCATCAACGCGACCTCGCCCTACCAGTCCGGCGTGCCGTACGCGACCCATGCGACGCTGAACGTCGCGCTCCAGCCCGAGGGCGGCGCCGCTCCGGAGGGGCCGCCGGCGATCGTGTGCGCCCTCGTCCCGACCGACGAGTGCACGGTGCTCGACGACTGGGGCGGCGACGCCACGCTCGGCGAGCGCGCCAGCGGCTCGAACACCGTCGTCGCCGAGGACCTGCTGATCCCCGCCTCCCACGTCGTCGCCTTCGACTGGATCGGCCGGAACTTCTCGAAGGGCAGCGAGGGCACGCGCCTGCACGGCAACCCGATGTACCTCTGCCCGGTGGCCGGCTACTTCCACGCCGAGCTCGTCGCCACCGTCGTCGGCGCCGCCAAGGCGGCGCTCGAGGAGTTCGAACACATCATCACGACGAGAAAGACGATGTTCCCGCCGATCGTGCTGCGCTACGAGGACGTCGACTTCCAGCGGGAGTTCGGGCTGGCGATGACGATGGTCGATGCCTCGGAGGCGATCCTGCTGCACGCGGCCGACCTGTACATGCAGTACTGCCGGGACTGGGCGGAGCACGGCACGCCCTTCACGACCGAGATGGACATGCGCCTGTTCGGGATGATCCAGCGCTCGGGCGAGATGGCGAGCGACGCCGTCAGGCTCATGTTCAACGCCGGCGGCTCGGCCGCCGCGAAGCGCGGCCAACCGCTCCAGCGCTACTACCGGGACGTCGCGATGTACCGGGGGCACAACTCGGCGCAGTACGGGAAGTTCGCCCAGATCTTCGCGAAGGTGCACTTCGGCATGCCGGCCGGCTTCTGACGCCGGCCGTGCCGCCACCCGACCAGTCGCTCGACGCGCCGCGCGGGGTGCGCCGGGCGGGCGGGCGGGGCAGGACGGAGAGCGCGCCGACCGGCGAGCCGGCGACGCGCGCGCGTGCCGCCGGCCGCCCGCTCGACGCGTCTCGTGACGCGGCCATCCTCCGAGCCACCCAGGAGATCCTCGCCGAGTCCGGCTACGACCTGCTCACGATCGAGGCGGTCGCGCTGCGCGCCCGAGCCGGCAAGGCCACCGTCTACCGGAGGTGGCCCTCGAAGGCCGAGCTCGTCGTCGACGCGGTCTACGCCCTCCGTCCGGCCACGCCGGTGCCCGACACCGGCTCGTTGCGCGGGGACCTGCGCGCCGCGTACGAGCGCATCGGCTCCATCGACGAGCTCGGCAACCAGGTCATGGCCGGGCTCATGACGGCGCGCCGGCGTGACCCGGATCTCGACCGGCTCTTCCGTGAGTACCTCTGGCCGAAGGACCGCTCCGAGATCGCCTCGATGTTCGAACGGGCGATCGAACGCGGCGAGATCGCGCCCGACCTGAATCTCGATGCGCTGACGGTCGTCGTGGCCGCCCTGACGGGGCACCGGCTCCTGTTCGCCATGGAGCCGATGGACGAGCGCTACATCGACATGGTCGTCGACGAGGTCATCCTCCCCCTCACTGCGGCGAACGCTGGGCGGGCATCTCCGCCGAGCTGACGGGGCGCCGTCCGGGCCGGCCGTCGCTCCCCCGGCCGCCGGGTCCGACCGGTGATGCCGAGGACGGCGCGGACCCGCTCAGGGGGCCAGCACGATCTTGCCGCGCAGCCCGCCGGCCTCGACGCGCTCATGGGCGAGCGCCGCCTGCGCCAGGGGGAGGACATCGGCGATACGCGTCCTCAGCAGGCCGGCGGCGAGCTCGGCAGCGAAGGTGGCGAGCACGTCGGCGTCGGAGCGGACGAGGACGACCTTCATCTGCACGCCGCGTCCGGGATCGGCCTCGCCCGGCGGTCGGGTGAAGACGGCGATGCCGCCGTCCCTCACGGCCGCGACGACGCTCGCGCCGACGGGCACGGCGTCGAACACCGCGTCGACCGGGGCGATCGAGGCGTAGTCGACATCACGCGGGAGCACCTCGGCGGGGCCGAGGCTGGCGACCCACGCCTCGTCGTTGTCGTTCGCGACCGCCAGCACCCGCACCCCGGCGCGCGCTGCGAGCTGCACCGCGTACGCGCCGACCGCGCCGCTCGCCCCGGTGACGAGCAGGGACGAGCCGGGGGCCGGGTCGAGCATGCCGAGCGCCTGGTGCGCGGTGAGCACGTTCAGCGGAAGGGTCGCTGCTACAGCGGCCTCCACCCCGTCGGGCAGGGGGGCGATCCAGGAGGTCTCGACGGCGGCCAGCTCGGCATAGGCGCCGACGCGGCCGCCGATACGGCCCCAGGGGATCATCCCGACCACCCGCTGGCCCACCTGGTAGCCGTCGACACCCTCACCGACCGCGCTCACCACGCCGGCGAGGTCCCAGCCGAGGACGAAGGGGGGTCGCAAGTCGGGCATCCGGCCACGCACGGCACCCGAGCGAGCCCCGAGGTCGGTCGGGTTCACGTTCGCCGCCTCGATCCGCACGACGACCTCGCCCGCCCCGGGTGTCGGCTCCGGACGCTCAGCCGGCCGCAGCACCTCGGGGCCGCCGAACGCCACCACCTCTACGACAAGCATCGCGCCATCGAGCCTCTCTCTCCGCCCGGTGCCTCCGGGCACGCCCGTCACGGCCGCGCCCGCACCCGGTCGCGGGCCGCGGGTACAGGACGCCCCGGGCCTCCCGCCTCAGTTGCGGTACGACGTGTCGCGCGAGTCGAGCTGGCGCCAGAGCGCGTCGAAGACGTCGGAGCCGGCGTCGGCCGGCGCCATGATGCGATCCATGCACTGGCTCGACCGCTGGCGGGCCCCGTCCGAGATCTGACGGACCGGCCCGGCGCTGGCCGTGGCGATCTGGATCTGGCACGCCCGGTCGAGGGTCCACAGCCACGTGAACGCCTCTGGGATCGACCGGCCGCACGACAGCAGCCCGTGGTTGCGCAGGATCAGCAGGGGCTGGTGGCCGAGGCTGGCGACGAGCCGCTCCTGCTCGCCGATCTCCAAGGTGATCCCTTCGAACTCGTGGTAGGCGACCTTGCCGTCGACCTGCGCGGCGTAGAAGTTGTTCCGGTCGAGCCCGCCGTCGAGGCACGCCACCGCCGAGCCCGCGGTGGTGTGCGTGTGCATCACCGCGCTGACGTCGGGCCGGTTGCGGTGGATCGCAGTGTGGATGATGATGCCCGCCCGGTTCACGGGCCAGTCGCTGTGCCCGATGATGTTGCCCTCGAGGTCGATCTTCACGAGGTTGGAGGCCGTCACCTCCCGGTACATGAGCCCGAACGGGTTGATGAGCAGGTGCTCCTCTGGCCCGGGCACCCGCACGGAGATGTGGTTGAAGATGAGCTCGGTCCACCCGAGCATGTCGAAGATCCGGTAGCAGGCGGCCAGATGCACGCGCAGCTCCCGCTCCTCCGGGCTCATCGCCGCCAGGCGCCCCTTACCCGTCTCTGTCGGCTGCGTCCCAACGCTCATCGCGATCTCCCCCTCTAGCCCGGCCGAGGTCCGAGCTCAGCGTAGCGAATTAGCCCTGCGCGCCAGTAGGCCGCGGTGGCCCGGCTCAGCCCCGTGGCGAGCCCTTCCCGATCGCCGCGCCCTCGGCGACTCGCGGCACGGCCTCAGCCTCCCAACCCGGGGCCATCACGTGCACGCCGGCGACGCCGGGCACCTCCCGGAGCCGCCGCACCACGTCGATGGCGATCCCCACGCCGGCCGCCTTCGCCTCGTCGCCCTGCAGCCCCTCCATGCGGGCGAACGTGGCCCCGTCGACCTCGATGCCGGGGATGTTGTTGTGCATGTGCTCGAGCATCCGCGTGCTGCGGGGCGGGGTCACGCCGACGAGCACCGGGGCGCGCTCCGGAACGCCGGCTGCGACCACGGGCGCGAACCACTCGGCGAAGCGGTCGACGTCGTAGACGATGTTGGTCTGGAAGAAGTGCACGCCGGCGGCGAGCTTCTGCTCGATCTTCTCGAGCGTGTCGACCAAGGGGTTCGCCGCGCTACCGATGAAGAACCCCGTCGGGATCTCCAGCTTCTCGCCGGCGGCGAGGTGGCCGTCGTTCATCCCGCTTACGAGCCGGACGAGTCCGAGCGAGTCGAAGTCCGCCACGGGCTTGGTGATCTTCGCGTACGGTCCGACCTTCAACGGATCCCCCGACAGCGCGAGAAGCGACCGGACCCCGAGGGCCCAGGCCCCGAGCAGGTCGGCCTGGATCGCCATGACGTTGCGATCCCTCGTCGTCACCTGCATGATCGGAGGGAGCCCCTCCTCCAGCATCCACACGGAGCTGGCGAGCGCCGAGATCTTCACGGTCGCCGCCTGGTTGTCCGTGACGTTGGCGGAATGCACGACCGGCCCGAACGCCCGGGCGGTGCGCCGCACCGGCCCGGGATCGGGGTTGAGCGGCGGGCCGAGCTCGGCGGTGACCACGAACTCGCCGGAGGCGAGCGCATCGGCGAGGGTCACGGGGACGGCCTCTTCCAGGCGGTGGTATCGATCATGCCCGTACACTATCCACCCGGCGACGAGAGCCACCGGGTGCTGTGCGGTCGTGCGGCGCTAGCGGCGGCCGGCCCCCAGCCGAGGCAGGCGTCGACACGCTGGCAGCCCCGAGGTCAACCGAGCCCGGGCGTTGCGCGGTGCCTAGTCGGCGAACCAGTCCGCCACCTCGTCCTGCAGGTCGACCCACACCGACTTCAACTGGGTGTAGTGCTCCATGACCTGGATCCCGTTCTCCCGCCCGTAGCCGGACTGCTTGTACCCACCGAACGGCATCAACCAGTTCCAGACCCGGTAGTTGTTGACCCAGACGGTCCCCACACGGAGCTGGTGCGCCACCCGGTGCGCACGCTTCACGTCCGTCGTCCAGACCGCGCCGGCGAGCCCGTAGGGGCTGTCGTTCGCGATGCGGACGGCATCGGCCTCGTCGTCGAAGTCGATGACCGCGGTCACCGGGCCGAAGATCTCCTCCCGAGCGACCCGCATGTCGTTGCGGACGTCGGCGAAGACCGTCGGTAAGTAGAAGTAGCCGCCGGTGTCGCCCGCGACCGAGGGCTGGGCGCCGCCCGCGACGACCTTCGCGCCCTCGTCCTGGCCGATGGAGACGTAGTCCATGATCTTGTCGAGCTGGCGCCGGGAGGTCTGTGCGCCGACGTGGGTCTGCTCGGCGAACGGGTCGCCGACGCGGATCGTCGACGCACGTGCCGCGAATCGCTCGAGGAACTCGTCCTTCACGGAGCGCTGGACGAGGATCCTCGACGCCGCCATGCAGCTCTGGCCCCCGGCGGAGAAGATGCCGTAGGCGGACCGGCGCACGGCGGCCTCGAGGTCGGCGTCGGCGAAGACGATGTTGGGCGACTTGCCCCCGAGCTCGAACGTGGCGAGCTTGAGCGTGCTCGCAGCCGAGGCGGCGATCGCCTTGCCGGTCGCCGTCGAGCCCGTGAAGGCCACCTTGTCGACGCCCGGGTGCTCGACGATCGCCGCGCCCGCGCGGGCGCCGAAGCCCGGGAGGACGTTGAGCACGCCGGGGGGCAGGTCGAGCTGCTCGACGAGCGAGGCGAACGCCAGCGCCGAGACCGGCGTGTCCTCCGCCGGCTTCAGCACGATCGTGTTGCCGCCCGCGAGCGTGGGGCAGAGCTTCCAGGCGAGCATCACGAGCGGGGAGTTCCACGGGATGATGGCACCGACGACACCGACCGGCTCCCGCCGGGTGTAGGAGAAGTAGGGGCCCGTCTCCGGCATGGTCGAGCCGAGGACGTTCTGCGCGACCCCGGCGAAGAACTCGAAGTAGCGGATCACCATCTCGAGCTCGGCGCGCGTCTCACGCATCGCCTTGCCGTTGTCGGTCGACTCGATCCGGCAGAGCGCTTCGCGGTTCGCGTCCAGCAGCTCCGCCATGTGCCATAGGAGGCGCGCCCGGTCCTGGGGGCGCACCTTCCCCCACGGCCCTTCGAGCGCGCGTCTTGCCGCGTCGACGGCCCGCCCGACGTCCTCCGGTCCCGCCTCGGCGACACGCGCCCAGACCGATCCCGTCGCCGGCTCGTAGGAGTCGAAGATCTGGCCGTCGGCGGCGCCGTGCCAGCCCCCGTCGTAGTACAGCGGGAGCGTCTCCACCGCCTGGCGACTGGCGAGCCGCTCGGCGAGCCCTCCCGCGGCCGCCCCCTGCGGGGCGCTCATGCGACGCGGTCCTCGAACAACGGGGCGACGCCCGCCACGCGAAGACCGGTCGTCGACCGGTCGGCGTCGGTGCGCATCGCCGCGCCGTCGAGGAGCCCTCCTTCCCCGGCGGCGATCTCGGGGACGATGTCGGGGGTCGGCAGGCTCGCGAAGACGGCCGCAGCCCGCTCGTCGACCTCCGCCAGCGAAGGGCACGCCACGGCGCCTTCGGCGACGGACGGCTCCATGACCTCGCGCCGCCAGTCGTACACAGCGGGCGAGCCATGGTTTGCCAACAGTCGGCCGGCCGTCGGCGCACCGCTCGCGCCGAAGCCGACCGCGTTCGTCGGCTCGCTCATTCCCGCCTACCGTCGCTCGGACGGTCGCCGTCGGGCGAGAAGTCCCGTAATGCCGCCTCGGCGGTTCGGCTCGCCTCGATCGCTGAGGGAACGCCGCAATACACCGCTATTTGGAGGATCGTCTCGCGGATCTCCTCGACCGTGCACCCATTGCGGATGGCACCACGGACGTGCACGCCGAGCTCGTGCTGGCGGTTGAGGGCGCTCAACATCGCGATGTTGATGATGCTGCGAGTCCTGCGGTCGAGACCAGGACGGCCCCACACCGCGCCCCAGCAGTACTCGGTGACGAGGTCCTGGAGGGGACGGGCGAACTCCGACGCCGCCTCCAAGGATCGTTCGACGTGCTCGGCTCCGAGCACGTCCTTCCTGATCTGGAGCCCTTGCGCGAACCGACCGCTGCCGTCGCTATCGCTCATCTCGCGTCCAGCTCCTCTCCCAATGATGACGACGACAGGGCGTCGAACACGACCCGGCTCGCTTGGCGTACGTGCTCGGCGCAGGCGCGCTCGGCGGCGGCGGCATCGCCCGCCTCCACGGCTTCGACGATGGTGCGGATCTCCTCGACGGTGGCTGCGGGCCGTCCCGGCTCGGACATCGACTTCGCCCGCAGCACGATGATCCGCGCCTGGAGCCCGGCGATGATGTCCTGGATCGTCGAGTTGGCCGCGCCCTTGAGCAGCACGTCGTAGAACCGGCTCTTCGACTGGAGCATCGCCCGGGTCTCACCGGTGCCGGCGGCGACGCGCTGCAGCGCGTCGAACGTCCGGCGCAGCGCGCGGACCTGCGTGGGCGTGGCACGCTCGACGAACTGGCGCGCCGCGAGGCCCTCCAACATGGCCCGGATCTCGTAGAGCTCCTTCGCCTCCTCCAGCGTCGGCGCGGCGATGACGGCGCCCCTTTGCGGGATGGTCTTCACCAGACCCTCGGCCGAGAGTTGCCGGATCGATTCGCGGATCGTGGCCCGCGACACGCCGGTCCACTCGACGAGCTCCCGCTCGACGAGCCGCTGGCCTGGCTTGAGCCGCATGCTCACGATCGCCTCGCGCAACAAGTCGGTGACCTGCTCACGCAGGAGGGAGACCTGGAGCTGGTTGGGCGAGATCGGCGAATCGAACAACCCAGCTGGTCCAGTGCACTCCGGAGGATCAGAAAGATTACTAGTGACCTGTTCGCCGGATTGTCTGTCAATCTGACGGCAAGGCGATGCTAAGGGTGGGGTCGCGCGTACGTCAACCGTCAACTGTCGAACGTGGGCTACGTCTTCCTCTCACGAAGAACGTGAGCGACGTCGTAGGCTGGAACTACGAACATATGTTCGATACCATCGGCGACGTGGACGACGCTCCCGCGGCCCGGCTGCGCTGGCGGCTCACCTCAGAGGAGGACCGCGAGAGCCTGTTCGCAATGGAGGCTCTCGCCGATCGCCACGTGGGTGTCGGCGAGTACCGGGGTATGGAATTCCTGCACGTGAACGCCCGCTCGATCATCAACAGCGTCCCCGCCTCGAGCCGGATGCCCTTCCGGCACACGATCAACGTCTACCGGGGATGCTCCCATGCGTGCGCGTACTGCTTCGCGCGGCCGACCCACGCCTACCTCGGCCTTGGGATTGGTGAGGATTTCGAGCGAAAGGTCGTCGTCAAGGTCAATGCCGTCGAGCGGCTGCGGGCCGAGCTGCGCTCGCCGCGCTGGACGGGCGAACGCATCGCCATGGGCACCAACACGGACCCCTACCAGCGCGCCGAGGGGAGGTACCACCTCACCCGCGGGGTCGTGGAGGTCCTGCGCGAAGCCGCCAACCCGTTCAGCATCCTCACGAAGTCGACGCTGGTGCTGCGCGATCTCGACCTCCTCGTCGACGCCGCCCGGCGCAGCGAGGTCCGGCTCGATGTCTCGATCGGCACCCTCGACCGGGACGTGTGGCGGCTCACCGAACCAGGCACGCCCCCGCCGGACAAGCGTGTTGAGGCCGTCCGCCGCCTGAACGCGGCAGGCATCGCTTGCGGCGTCCTCGTCGCGCCGGTACTGCCGGGTCTGTCCGACGGCGAAGACCAGCTCCGCGAGGTGACCCGGGCCTGCGTCGACGCTGGCGCGGTGTCGCTCTCCGCCGTCGCGCTACACCTGCGCCCCGGCGTGCGGGAGCACTTCCTCGGCTGGCTCGGGACGGCGCGACCAGAGCTCGTGCCCCTCTACCGCCAGCGGTTCCGGCGCGGCGCCTACCAGTCGGACGACCAGCAGCGCCGCGTCTCCGACCTCGTCGCGGGCTTCGCCCTCGAGGCCGGCTTCGACCCGGCGGCACGCAGGAGCGGTTCCTTCGTCAGGGCGCGCCGCGAGCCCCCGCCCGCGACGGTGCCCGACGCGCAACAGCTCAGGCTGCTCTGAGGCGACCGGAGGCGGACGATCGACGATCCGTGCGCCTCGCGGGACCACCGCCGCCGAAGTCGACCTGTCGGATCTCGCACCGTATGAGCCAGTCGTCTTCATCCTCGTTACCGAGCCGGCACTGTGGCGGGTCCACGGCGGAGCTGGCGTGCGCACCAAGCACGCTGACCGGGGACCTCCTCGGGCTGCGAGCCTCCGTCGATCGGCTGCCCCAGCGGATCGACCGATCCGCCCCGACCGAGCCGCTCGCGCCCCGTCGGACGGCCGGACAGCCAGCCCCGGCGGCTACCCTCGTGGTGTCGTCGAGTGGCGGCCCCGTCGAGCGAGACCTCCTCGGGGGATCGGAGGTTGTCCGTGTCGCTCACCGCGCGCCGGCAGGAGCGGTCGCTTCCGCTGAAGCACCTGTCGGGATCCGCAAATCCAGGCCCACCGAGAGATCGCCCGAGGGCTCCCGCGCCACCCCCGCCACCGAAGTGGCGCACAGCGCTGATCGTCGTCGGCCTCGCCATCACGCTGCTGCTGTTGCTCCGGCCCGCTTCGTCGACGCCGCCGAAGAACTACACCTACACGTCCTTCATCAACGCCGTCACGGCGAACCAGATCAAGACGGCGACCATCCAAGCCAACGGTGAGGTGACCGGGACCCTCAAGAGCGGCGTCAGCTACACCTCCCAGATCCCGACGGCGCTGAACGACAACACGCTGTCGACGCTGCTTCTCGACCACAAGGTCCAGGTGACGGGGGCGGCCACCAGCGGGACGAGCGCGCTCGACGTGATCCTCTCGTTGCTCCCCCTGCTGCTGTTCGTCGGCTTCTTCGTCTGGATCGGACGGCGGAGCCAGAAGCAGCTCGCCGGCGGGATCATGGGCTTCGGGGGCTCCAAGGCCAAGGTCTACGACGAGGAGCGACCGTCGACCAGGTTCGTCGACGTGGCCGGCTACGAGTCGACCAAGCGCGAGATCTCCGAGGTCGTCGACTTCCTGAAGCACCCCGAGCGGTACCGGCGCGCCGGAGCCGTCGGCCCGAAGGGGGTCCTCATGGTCGGCCCTCCCGGCACCGGCAAGACGCTCATGGCCCGCGCCGTCGCGGGCGAGGCCGACGTGCCCTTCTTCGCGCTCACCGGATCGAGCTTCGTCGAGCTGTTCGTGGGCGTCGGCGCGTCACGGGTGCGCGACCTGTTCACCGACGCCCGCAAGCGTGCACCCTCGATCGTCTTCATCGACGAGATCGACGCCATCGGTGGCCGCCGCGGTGCCGGCGGCTTCGCGGTGAACGACGAACGGGAGCAGACGCTGAACCAGCTCCTCGCGGAGATGGACGGATTCGACCCGTCGACCGGTGTCGTGGTGCTCGCCGCGACGAACCGCATCGAGTCGCTCGATCCGGCGCTGTTGCGACCGGGGCGCTTCGATCGCACCGTCGAGATCCCGCTGCCGAACCAGGCCGAGCGGAGCGCCATCTTGCGGGTGCACGCTCGTGACAAGAAGCTCGGCCCCGACATCGACCTCGACACGGTCGCACGGGGGACACCGGGCTTCTCGGGCGCGGATCTTGCCAACCTGGTGAACGAGGCTGCGATCAACGCGGTCCGCGAGAACCGCGAGGTGATCACCGCGAGCGACTTCGACACGGCCCGCGACCGCATCCTGCTCGGCCACCGGGACGCCACGAACGCGCTGCTGCCCGACGAGAAGCACTCCGTCGCGGTGCATGAGTCGGGCCACGCGCTCGTCGCCGTCCTCTCGGAGCACGCGGACCCGGTCGCCAAGGTGACGATCCTGCCGGCCGGGATGGCGCTCGGCGTGACCCAGCAGCTGCCCGAGGCGGAGCGGCACCTCTATCCGCAGAGCTACCTCACGGACTCCCTCGCGGTACGCCTCGGCGGGCGTGCAGCCGAGGTGCTCGTGCTCGGGGAGGCCTCGACCGGCGCCGCCAACGACCTCGCCGGCGCGACCGATCTCGCGACCAGGATGGTCCGCGAATGGGGCCTGTCGGACAAGATCGGTCCGATCGGCTTCTCGAGCGACGGGCCCGGGCGCCAGTCCTCCCTCGGCCTGCCGATGCGCCCGTACGCGGAGGACACCCAGCGCCTCATCGACGAAGAGGTGACACGGTTGCTGCGCGACGCCGAGACGCAGGCGACGAAACTGCTCAGCGCCCACCGCTCCGAACTCGACCGGGTGATCGCGCTCCTGCTCGAGAAGGAGACGATCGACGGCGCAGAGCTCCTGAACGTGGTCGGCATCGCGACGGCGCACCGCGGTCCCGAGCAGACGATGGCACCCTCCGCGGCCGCGATGAGCGCGCCCGCCAGCGACGCGCAGGCGTCACCCGCGTAGGTCCGGGCCGACTCCCGCCCATCGCGGGGACGGTCGGGGCCTTTCCCGCCACCGCCGCCGAGCTGCGGCCGTCCGACTCGGCACGCCAGGCCCGCGTGTCCAGGTGCGACTCAGAGTCGCGTGTCGTGTTCAGCGGCCCTCGACCGCGTAGCAGCGCTGGCCGACGACGAGCACCGACGGCCCGCCGGCCGGGCGGAGTGCAGCGAGATGCTGTTGAGCGCCAATGCTCATTGATCGGTGTTCGGCACACTCACGCTGCATGGCGGGCCAGGCCGGACGTGGCCCGTGGCCCTCGCCTGGGTGACGAGGGCCCGGTGCCGTGCTCAGCATCGTCACAGGCTCCGCCTCTCGCAATCGCGTCGCGGTGGGCCTACCGTTTACCGGTACACGCCAGCGATCGTGACATTAGAAGAAGGGCCATCTCCGTAGAACCGGTCGAGGAGCCGAGCGGATGAGTAGAGGGACGGCCAGGCCCAGCCCGAGACGCAAGCAGGTCAGACTGCGCGCCCAGTCGGCCGCGGTCCTCGTGGTCCCGGCGCTCGCCCTGCTCCTCTCCGGCTGCCTCAGCTCGGGCTACCGCTACTACAGCCGTCGTAACCCCGATAACACCGAGCTCTACTTCAAGCTTCCGTCCCAGTGGACGACGTTCAACCCGGCGCAGGTCATCGAGGCGACGAACGGCAAGCTGAGCCCGAGCCAGATAGCCCAGATCGAGAACTCGGGGTGGTCCGTCTACTTCTCGGCCGCGCGCCACCTTTCGCTGAAGCAGTTGAACGCCCAGGGCATCCAAGGAAACGTGCACCCGGCCGGTCAGGTCCTGGCCAGCGAGATCAACGGGACCTTCCGCGACGACCTCTCGCTGTCCGAGATGCGCGCCACCTTCCTCGGGGTTGACCCGGTGACCGCGACGGACGTGCCGATCACCGTTCTCAGCTACAACGAGTTCACGGATCCCGGCGGGCTCCGGGGCAGCAAGATGGTGGTCAACATCACAAAGAGCGGGCTGGTCACGACGATCGGACAGATCGTCGTCATCGACCCCGGGACCAACTGGATCTTCGGGATCGAGATCGGTTGCCGAGCGAGCTGCTGGGGCCCGAACCAGGGCCTGATCAACCAGGTCCTCAACGCCTGGACCGTGAAGGAGCTGCGATCATGAGCAACGGCACGGGAGACCCACCCGGCGCGACCGGCGAGCCACAGGGCGGGGCGCCGCCTGGAGGCTTGCCGGGCGGGGGCGCCGATGTCGCGCTCGACTGGCTGCCCGTCCTCGACCCGAAGACCGCGCCCCACCTCGGCGAGGTGAACCTGCGGCCGCGAGCCGCCCTGTTGGACCGGGGCAAGATCCTCCTGCTGCTGGTGGCGCTCTGGTGGGTGCTCGTCTGGGCGAATTCCACCAACAACCCGATCGAGCCGTTCAACGTCGTGATCGGTCACGAGCTGACGTCGCTGTCGTGGCTGGAGGCGCTCGCCGGGCTCGAGCTCCTCCGACAGATCCACTACCTGATCAGCGAGCACTCGGCGAGATGGCACCGGCTGTGGTCCCGGGGCATCTTCGGCGGCCTCTCACGCTTGACCGGCCGCATCGGCGACTGGAACCGCTACCGGATCGGGCGCGTGGTCCGAGTCCTCGTCTTCCTGGCGCTGCTGGCGATCATCCTCGGCGCCTGGTACCACGTTTCGCCGGTCGTCTCGCTCTTCCAGGTGCCCGCGACGATCTACACAGCGCTTCCCTTCGTCGCGCAGCTGGCCTTCGCCTTCTTCTTCGTCGCCTTCCAGTTCATCGGCCTGTTCTGGCTGCTGTCGCGGGGCGGCGTCGACGTGTACTACCCCGGCGACGTGAAGACGCGCTTCAGCGACGTCTGGGGCCAGGACGCCGTCCTGCAGCGGGTGAAGGAGAACATCATCTTCTTGAAGGACCCCGAGTCGATCGAGGCCCGGGGCGGGTACGTGCCCGGGGGCATCCTGCTGTGGGGACCACCCGGCACCGGCAAGACCCTGATGGCCGAGGCCGTCGCAGGCGAGACCCGGAACCCGTTCGTCTTCGTGGACCCCGGCGCCTTCATCAACATGTTCATGGGCGTCGGCGTGTTGAAGGTGAAGAGCCTGTTCCGAAAGCTCCGCAAGCTGGCGCTGCGTTACGGCGGCGTCGTGGTGTTCTTCGACGAGGCCGACTCGCTCGGCAACCGTGGCGCGCTCACTCCGGGTGGGATATTCGGGGGCAACAACTTCGGGCCGGACGCTCCCTGGTCGACGACCACCTGCAACGGCGCCTCCTACCTCGGCCCCGGGTCGACCCTCGAGCTGTTCGGCCCACCGACGCCGCCGGGTGCCTCCGAGCCCGCCCAGCGCCGGGGCATCTCCCGCATGATGGGCGGGGCGATGATGGCGGGGGGCGGGACGGGGACCCTGCAGTCGCTGCTCTCGGAGATCTCCGGGCTGAACAAGCCGCGGGGCCTCGTCAACCGCGTCCTCCGCCGGCTGCTCGGGATGCGGCCGAAACCACCGCCGAAGTACCGCATGCTCATCATGATGGCGACGAACATGCCGCAATCGCTGGACGAGGCGCTGCTACGGCCGGGCCGTATCGACCGTATCTACAAGGTCGGCTATCCGTCCAAGGCGGGCAGGATCCGCACCTACGAGGGCTATCTCGCCAAGGTCCCGAACGAGCTGAGCACGGAGGACGTCGAGCAGCTCGCGACGATGACCCCCTACGCCACCGGCGCCACGATCAAGGATCTCGTCAACGAGTCGCTGATCAACGCCATCCGCGACGGGCGCGAGGTGCTCACCTGGCACGACGTGCTCAAAGCGAAGCAGCTGAAGGAGCTCGGACCGCCCGAGGACGTCGAGTACATCGAGCGGGAGCGCCACGCCGTGGCGATCCACGAAGCCTGTCACGCCGTGGCCGCCGCCCGCCTTCCGAGAGACCTCGCGATCGACATGGCGACGATCGAGAAGGGCGGGAGCTACCTCGGCATGGTGAAGAGCGTCCGCGCCGAGGACACGTTCACCCAGTGGAGGTCGGACTACGAGTCCGACATCATGGTCTCGCTCGCGAGCCTCGTCGGGGAGCGGATGTTCTTCGACGGCGACTCGGCGTCCGGGGTGTCCGGGGACCTGGCCGCCGCGACGCGCATCGCCACGTTGATGGAGGGCTACTGGGGTATGGGCCAGACCATCGCCAGCCACGAGATCACCCAGCAGGCGGGCGTGGGTGGCGGCGGTGGCAACGGCGGTGCCGGGCGACGGGGCAAGAACGCCGAGGACGAGATGTTCAAGAGCCTCGGCCATCGCATCGAGGCGAAGCTGAGCGAGCTGCTCCGCCGTACCGAGACGCTCCTGACCGAGAACCGCCTGGAGGTGCTGTCGGTCGCCCACGCGCTCGAGTCGCACAAGACGATCACCGGTGAGGACGTGCTGGCGATCGTCCACGGCCGCAAGGGCCCGTTCGTCGACGGCCGCCGCTACCGCACCGAGAGCTTCAGGCACCTCGCCGAGTCGTACCACGACGCGGTCCTCGCTGCGCACAAGGCTCGGGTCCCGGTCCAGATCCCGCTGCCCGAGCTGCCGGTCCTGCCCCCCGGCGACGCACCGGAGACCGAAGAGGTCCTGGCCTTCCCAACCTGAGCGGTGCCACCGACCAGCGTCCTTGCGCTCGGGCAGCGTCCGAGCCGTCAGCGGCGATCGCTCAGGCAGGCACCATCCCGGCATCGCAGCGCCCGAGCGTCGTGGCTGCGGCCGACAGCGGGACCGTCGGCGGGGGTTCCGACAGGCCCGGCCACGCGCCGGGCACCCGCAACGGGGCGCTGTTCAGCGCGGTCCCTGGCGGGCCTCGGCCGGCTCGGGCGTCGGGGCGGCCAGGTGGGACGTGCCAGGTCGATGAAGGACTCGAGCGGCTTGAGACGCCACTGCCGAACTCGCGCACGTACTCGTCCTCGTGGTCGCCGATCATGTCGATCATGGGCGCTTCGCCCTTGCCGCGGACCACGAAGATCCACCCGGCGCGGCCGGTGGCTCGGTCGCCGTCGAGGTCGATGACCGAGTTGACATCGATCTGCGAGTTGGCATCGATATGGATGTCGCCGTGGGGCTCCGGCACCATGAACGGGCCGACCTCCCCTGCACCATCTCCTGGAGGGCCGCGTGGCCGACCGCACGGCACGGTCGGCCGAACCACTCCCCATCCTCGGCGAACAGGCGGGCGTAGGCGCCGAAGTCCTTGCCGTTCATGTGCCGCGCGTGGTTGACGACCAGGCGCCGGATCTCCTCCATGTCAGCCGCCGGCCCAGCTTGGCCTCGATGCTCTCGTCAGCTCCACTCGCGCTTCCCACATCGTTCGTGCCCGGCGCCGCTCGCCTGGTGCACGGCACGGGCGCAGCGGAGCGCTCGGAGCGACCTCGCCGCCTCTCGCAGGCTCAGCGCTGCTTTGCCGCCTCGAACATGTTCCAGAACTGGCCGAGCTCGGTGAAGCCCCCGTCCACCGGCAGATCGATCCCGGTCACCTGGCTCGCCGCGTCGCTCGCCAGGAAGAGCACCACCGCGGCGATCTCCTCTGCGGTGGCGACGCGCCGCAACGGCGTGTGCGACCTCATCAGCTCCACCATCGCTGGCGCGCCCTGGACCATCGGCGTGTCGACGATCCCCGGATGGACGGCGTTCACACGGATGCGCCAGTCCGCCAGCTCGAATGCCGCCGCCTTCGTCAGCCCGCGCAGCGCCCACTTCGAAGAGCTGTAGGCGGCGATCGGGTTGCCCGTCACCGCCGCCGAGGAGCCGACGTTGACGATTGCGCCCCCGCCGCGCTCGCGAAGCAGCGGAGCCAGCTCCCGGATGCCGAGGAAGGCTCCCTTCACGTTCACCGCGAAGACGCGGTCCCACTCGTCGGGGTCGAGGTCGACGAGCCGCGATCCCCGCTGCGCGATCCCGGCGTTGTTCACGAGCACGTCGAGGCCTTCGTCGCTCGCTCCGAGGTACGCCGCGAGCTCGTGCCAGTCGCCGGGATCCGTGACGTCCAGGTGGCGGTAGACAGCGCGGCCGCCTTGCCCTCGGATCTCCGCGGCGACCTCCTCGCCGTCCCCGTCGAGCACGTCGGTGAGCACCACCCGTGCGCCCTCGCCGGCGAATCGCCGGGCCTCAGCGGCTCCTTGCCCCCGAGCGGCACCGGTCACGACGACCGTCTTCGCTTCCATCTCGTGCGGCACCGGCGCTCTCCCTCCGCTCGCCCGGCGTTCAGATCCGGCGGTGCCGTCCGTCGTCCGGCGCTCGCGCTGGTTGAGGCCCGTGCACTCGCGGAGAAGCGCTCGTGCGCCGCCCTCTCCGCAGCTGCCTCGACAACTGCCCCCTGTGGCGTTGCCCAGCCATCTCGCAGCATGTCCGACGCTGCGAGACGCTTGAGTTTGATCGTATACTTTCTACTCCACGGTCTTGCCACAAGTATTGCACGCGTACTATTTCCCCGCGTATCAGCAGGTCAGGCGTGCTGTGATGCCGCCGACCTGCGATCAGACCGCGTTGCTGCTCGGTGTCCGTGACCGGCCGCAATTTAGTGACTGAAATCACATCGAATCTCGTCTCCTGCGCCGTCGGCACCGCGGTTTGAACGCTCCCGGTAGTAGCTTCGGGCTCCACGCGAACGGAGGGGACCATGGGCAGCTTCATGATGACGATCGACGGCGTCGCCGCTCCGACCGAGCAGGCGTTCGGCGTGATCAACCCGGCGACCGGCGAGGTGTTCGCCGAGGCGCCCGAGTGCTCGCGGTCCCAGCTCGACGCGGCCATGGAGTCGGCCGCCAAGGCCTTCGTGGGCTGGCGGGTCGACGAGGAGCGCCGGCGCGAGATGCTGCTGCGGGCCGCCGACGCGCTGGAGGCAGCGGCCGAAGGCATCGGCGCCGTGCTCACGTCGGAGCAGGGCAAGCCGCTTCGCGAGGCGACCGGCGAGGTCCGCGGCCTCGTCGGTCACCTCCGCTACTACGCGGCGCTGCAGCTGCCCACCCAGGTGCTCCAGGACGACGAGGACGCGTTTGTCGAGGTGGTGCGCAGGCCCCTCGGCGTGGTCGCGGCCATCACGCCGTGGAACTTCCCGCTCGCGCTCGGCGGCTGGAAGATCGCGCCCGCGCTGCTCGCCGGGAACACCATGGTGCTGAAGCCGTCGCCGTTCACGCCGCTGTCGACGCTGATGATCGGCGAGGTGCTGCGCGATCTGCTGCCCCCCGGGGTGCTCAACGTGATCAGCGGCGGCGACGGGCTGGGCGCCTGGATGACCGAGCACCCGACGCCGCGCAAGGTCAGCTTCACGGGGTCGGTCGCGACCGGCAAGAAGGTCGCCGCGTCGGCCGCCCCGGACCTCAAGCGCGTCACGCTCGAGCTCGGCGGGAACGACCCGGCGATCGTGCTCGACGACGTCGAGCCGGACGAGATCGCTGACAAGCTCTTTTGGGGCGCCTTCGCCAACAACGGGCAGATCTGCATGGCGATCAAGCGCGTCTATGTTCCCGAGGCCCGCTACGACGCCGTCGTCGAGGCCCTCGCCCAGCGCGCCCGCTCGGTGCGGGTGGGGAACGGCGCCGAGGAGAGCACGCAGCTCGGGCCGCTCAACAACGCGCCGCAGTACCAGCGCGTGACGGAGCTCGTCGACGACGCCCTCCACGCCGGTGGCATCGCCGTGACGGGCGGCAAGCCGATGGAGGGGCCGGGCTACTTCTTCGAGCCGACCATCGTCGCCGGCCTGAGCGATGGCACCCGGCTCGTCGACGAAGAGCAGTTCGGCCCGGCGCTGCCGGTCATCTCGTACCGGGATCTCGACGACGCAGTCCGCCGCGCGAACAGCACGCACTTCGGGCTGTGCGGCTCGGTCTGGACAAGTGACCCCGAGCGCGGCTCGGCGGTCGCGGCGCAGCTGGAGTGCGGCACCGCCTGGGTCAACGCGCACATGGCGCTCACCCGCGGTGCCCCCTTCGGCGGGGCCAAGTGGAGCGGCCTCGGGGTCGAGGGCGGGCCGTGGGGCGTCTACGGCATGACCGAGCTGCAGGTGCTGCACCGCACCAGGAAGCGCTCGTAGCCCGACCGCCGGCGGGGCGCGAGCTGCGCCGGGCGGTCACCCGAGCCGCGGCGCTAGTGCTTGATGTGGAACACCCGCTCGGCGTTGCCGTGGTAGAGCTTCTCGAGCTCCTCGTCCGTGACGGGCGCCGAGTCCATGAACGCCACGGCGGGCGCCGACGGTTGATACGGGTAGTCGATGGCCCATAGGACGTTGTCGACGCCGAGCGCCTTGATCGAGTAGTCGAGCGCGAGGTGCGACTCCACGCCGCTCGTCGTGATGACGAAGTTCCGCCGGAAGTACTCGCTCGGCGTGAGCTCCAGCTTCGGGCCGTGCCCCCACGCCTGGGCGCGCCCTTGCATGAAGTCCAGTCGCCAGAGCCAGAAGGGCACGGCCTCGCCCATGTGACCGATGCAGATCTTCAGCTCGGGGAAGCGGTCCAACACGCCGCTCGCGATGAGACGGACCGCGTGGGTCCCGGTCTCGACCCCGTAGCCCCACATCGCCGCATAGAGGCCGTACTCGCGAAGCGGCGCCGCGAGGCCCGACGAGGGCGAGCGCGGGTGGATGTAGATGCAGGCGCCGAGCGCCTCCGCGGCCTCGAGCACGGGCCAGTACTTCGGATCGTCCATGTACTCGTTGTTCGTGTGGGAGTTGACGACGAAGCCGTTCAGCCCGAGTTCCTCGATGGCACGGCGCATCTCCTCCGCGGCGCGCTTCGGCGAGTGGGGCGCGAAGCTCGCCAGCCCCGCGTAGCGGTCAGGATGCCGCCCGATCGCCTCGGCGAGGCGATCGTTCGCCAACGCGGCGAGCTCCGTCGCCGTGTCGGCGTCGAACATCTGAACCCCCGGCGCCGTCAGCGAGAGGAGCTGCACCGCGACGCCGTTCTGATCCATGTTGGCGATCCGCTCGTCGTCGAGGTCGAGCAGGTGGCTGAGGAAGCGTGAGCCAGAGGGCCCCGGGTCGTAGATGCCGCGGACCAGCGGGAGGTCCAGGCTGTCGCCGGGCCCGCGTGCCACCTCGCGAAGCGCCTCCGCGACCTCGGGGATCACGAAGGCCTCCTCGGTGGCGATGCGGCGAATCTGCCGTCGAGCCGGTGCGGACCCATCTGCCTGCGACATCAGCGACTCCTTCCTGTAGCTGGCGTTTCCCTGCGCCGACCGGTACGCGACGGGCGGCGCGGCTCACGCCCTCACGCTGTCGAGCGCGGGTGCCGGACGCGTCCCGCGCAGCACGACGCGACGCATGACGCGCCGCATGCCGTTGTAGTCATTCACCGCAAGATGCCAGACCTGCCGGTTGTCCCACAGCGCGATCGATCCCTCGCTCCAGCGGAAGCGGCAGGTGAGCTCGGGCCGCTGCCCTTGCAGCAGGAGGTGCTGGAGGAGCCCCACACTCTCGCGACGGGTCCATCCTTCGAAGCGGGTCGTGTACTCGGCGTTGACGTAGAGCACCTTGCGCCCGGTCTCGGGGTGGCGGGTCACCACCGGGTGCAGCACGCCCTCGGCGGCGTCGTAGTCGGCGACCGACGGCTCGGGCGGGTCCGTCTGCTCGTAGCTCAGGCCGAGCTTGCGGACATTGGCGTGCACGGCGTAGAGCCCTTCCAGCGTGCGCTGCAGCCCTTCGGACAAGCTTGCGTACGCGTGCGTCATGCTGGAGAACATCGTGTCCCCGCCGCGCGGCGGGCACTCCAGCGCGTGGAGCATCGTCGCCATCGGCGGCTCCTCGCGAAAGGTCATGTCGACGTGCCAGCTCTCGCCGACGTTGCGGGTCTGGTCCGGCTCCTTGCGCAGCTCCTGGATCGTGAGCACCTCGCCGAAGCGCGAGGCGAACGCCTCGTACTGCTCGTTCGTCAGCTGCTGATCGCGGAAGAACACCACGCCGTGCTCGTTGAACGCGGCGCGGATCGCGCCGTAGGTCTCCTCAGCCAGCTCTGCCGAAAGGTCGACGCCGTGGATCTCGGCACCGATCACCCCGCCGACCGGCTGCACGTCAAGCACGACACTTCCGGTCATCTCCCCCTCCCCCTCTACGAACAGCGGCCCCGGGTCGCAGTCGGCCCCCGACCGCACGTGACCCTCGCCGACACCGTCCGTCAGCTTCGCATCGCAGGCCGGCGCCGTGCAGTCCCCGGCGATCTGCGGACCCGTAGGCGCTCGCGGCGACCACCGACTCCGCTGGTGCCGGCCCCGGCCGGTGCCGGGCACGGCCGGCTAGCGGCGCGTCGCCGTCTTCTTCGTGCCGTTCGGGTGCGGTTTCGGCGGACTCGCGTCGAGCAGGCCGCGCAGCGAGTACGCCATGACGCGCTCTGCTGCGGTGGGACCACCGCGCCCGGCCCGCAGGAACTCCCATGCCCACCACGAGGTCGCAGCGTCCAGGGCGTCGATGAGCTGACGTCGATCCGGCCGGTCCTGCAACGCCTCGGCGAATGTCCGCTCCAGGTGCCTGCGCCGCAGCTCAGCGACCTGCCGGCCGCGAAAGGCGATGCCGGGGGAGGTGAGCTCGCCGAGGACGAGGGACCGACGCAGCGGACCGATCGCCTCGAAGAGCCGACGGAGCTGGCGCACGAAGACGGTGACCTGCTCGGCGAGCCCGATCGACGGGTCGATCGGGCGGAGCAGCCCGACGTGGCGGTCGACCTGGAGGCCGAATGCCTCGGCGCGCAGGTCGTCGACCTCGGCGAAGTGATGGTAGAGGGTGCGGAGCGCGACCCCGGCACGGCTCGCGACCTCTTCGGCCGTCGGCCGCCTGACGCCCTCGGTGACGAGGGAGATCGTTGCCTCGAGCACGGCGAGGCGGGTGCGGGCGCCACGCGCCTGCCGACCGTCCACGTGCCGGGTGCGATCAGCTCCGGCCTCGGTCATGGCCATTGGCGGGCTGCCCCGTCAGTGTGCGGTCGCGGCGCTCCGGTGGCAGCGCCAACGATGCGTCCGTAACACGGCTGCATCCTCAATGGAGCGCGAGTAGACCGATTGGCTTGTACAATTGTTGCATCGTACAACTCACACTACTCGATCTCGAAGTCCAGCGGCGCGCGATCGACTCGGTCCTGCGGGCGAGCCGAGTCCTCGCGCGGATCACCGCGCAGGCGCTGGCCGACGCCGGCGATGGCGTGACCCCCTCGCAGTACCGGGCGCTGACGGTGCTATCCACCGGCGGCCCCCAGCGCCTGGCCGCCCTTGCCACGGCGCTCGGCGTCACACCGTCCACGGCGACGCGGATGTGCGACCGTCTCGTCGCCAAGGGTCTCGTGGCGCGCGAACCCGACAGCGGTGACCGGCGCCAGATCCGCGTCGTGCTCACCGAGCTCGGGCAGGGGACGGTCGACGACCTCACCGAGCGCCGGCGGATCGGCATCGGGCGTGTGCTCTCGGTGATCCCGACGGCGGAGCAGATGGCCATCGCCGAATCGCTCGGCCGCCTCGCTGCGGCCGGCGAGGAGCAGCCCGAGTAGCAGCCCGGCGGCCCAACCGCGACGGCTACGCTCGGTTGGCGCCGCCCGTCGGCGACCAGCACGTGCCCGCCGATCAGCAGTTGAGGGAGAGCCGCGACCGCGACCCGAGCGCTTCGAGACGCCGGCACCCTCGGGTGGGCGTTCCGCCGGCGTGGTGAGCGGGTCGGGCCGTGAGCCGGCCGCCGGTCCCCCTCGTCGGCGACGCGCTACCCGTCCCCTGCGTCGACGGGAGCGAGCGGCCCTACCTCTCCTTCGACGCCGCCGCATCCACGGCGGCCCTCCCGTCGGTGCTCGCCCGGGTGGAGGCGTTCGTCCCGTGGTACTCGAGCGTGCACCGCGGCGCCGGCTACAAGTCCCAGCTGGCGACGGCCGCCTACGAGGACGCACGCGACGCCGCGCTCCACTTCGCGGGCAGGACCGGGCGGGACGACGTGGCCATCATCTGCCGCAACACCACCGAGGCGCTGAACCACCTCGCCTACCGGCTCCGGCTCCAGCCCTCCGACGTCGTGGTGACCACCGTCATCGAGCACCACGCCAACCTGCTCCCCTGGTCACGCCTCGCGCGCTGCCGTTACGTGGAATGCGCCGAGGACGGCACCTTCACCGTGGCGGACGTCGAGGCGGTGCTCGACGAGCTGCCGCGTCCCCGGTTGCTGGCCGTGTCCGGTGGCTCGAACATCACCGGCTGGCTGCCGCCGACAGCCGAGCTCGTCGCCGCGGCGCACCGCCGCGGCATCCCGGTCGTCGTCGACGCCGCCCAGCTCGCCCCGCACCGGCCGCTGCCGGACGACGCCGACTTCGTCGCCTGGAGCGGCCACAAGATGTACGCGCCCTTCGGAGCCGGTGTGCTCGTCGGCCCACGGGCCGCCTTCACCGAGGGCGATCCCTTCCTCGCCGGAGGGGGCGCCGTCGACCTCGTCGATCTCGACGAGGTCGTGTGGACCGACCCGCCCGAGCGCGAGGAGGCCGGTTCGCCGAACGTCATCGGCGCGGTTGCGCTGCACGCCGCCATGGACGCGCTCGGGGCGATCGGCTGGGCGGAGATCGTCGAGCACGACCGCCACATCGCCGGGGTGCTGCGCGACGGGCTCGCCTCGATCCCGAACGTGCGGCTCCTCGGTCCCCGGCTCGGTGAGGAGACGCTGCCCGTCGCCACCTTCGCCGTCGAGGGGGTGCCGCATGCGCTGGTGGCGGCACGCCTCGCCGCCGAGGACGCGATCGGCGTTCGCCACGGCTGCTTCTGCGCGCACCCCTACCTCGTCCGCCTGCTCGGGCTCTCCCGTGACGACGTGCTCGACTTCCGGGCCGCCGTCGGCCGCGGGGACCGCAGCCAGCTGCCCGGCGCCGTCCGCGCGAGCGCGGCCATCAACACGACCGAGGACGACGTGGAGCGCCTGCTCGCCGCGGTGGCCCGGGTCGCTTCGGGCGACAAGCCGCCGATCGGCTACTACCTGGACGTCACGACCGGGGATTTCCACCCGGACGACGCTGTGGCACCCTGGCACTCGGCGATGCGCACCCACCACGCCGCCTGCTCCCCCGGCTGAGGGCTCGATCGCCCGCGGGCCCGGGATGCTCAGGTCGGCTGCTGCCAGGGCGTGAAGACGAGCGTGGCGACCCGCCACGTACCCCCGGATCGCCGCAAGGTGGCCTTCGCCTCGACCTTGCCGGTGGCCACCGAGGCCTGCAGCCGCTTGCCGGCGCCCGTCGCGGCGAGCTGGTCGTGCTGCTGCCATTCGTCGAGGAGCACGTCGGCACTCGCCGAGGTGCCGGTGACGTCGACCGAGTACCAGCGCTCCGGCCGCACCCCGCCCGGCGAGGAGAGCGCCGCCGCGGAGCGCTGCTCACCGGCCACGATCGAAACCAGCTGGGCCGTGAGCTGCGCGCGCTCCTCACCGGTGGCTACCGCGCCGATCAACGCGTCCTGGGCGCGGCGCAGCGCAGCCGCCTCTGCCGCGGAGAGGAGCCGGATGCTGCCGTTCGCGCCGACCCAGGGGTGTTCGGCCCGGGCGAGGTGGAGCGGCTGGCCCCTCCCGAGCGGGTCTCCGACGAGCGCCCAGCTCGCGACCGCGCTGCCGGCAGGAGCCGGCGCTCCGACGTCGGCAGCGAGGTTCCCGACCTCGACGACGACGCGCTCGACGGCGCTGACCTGGCCCGGGTCGCTCGGCGCGGCGGCACTCGAGCCGAGCGCCAGGACGAGGGCGAGGGCACCCGCCGCGACAACCGTCGCGGCGCCGGCGAGTGCCACACGCCGCCGCCGGCGCGTGGCCGGGCGCTCGCGCCCGTCCGCTTCGGGTCCAGGTGACCACGACCGCTCGTACCGCATCTCGCTCCCGGGACGTCCCGCCGCGAAGTCGCGGCGCCGACCGGCAGCGTAGCGACCGTCGGGGCGCCGGTTCCTGTTCGGCGCCGTCGCTCCCGTGTCTCCTCGCGCGCCTACCATCGCTGCAACTCGGCCGGCTCCGGGACATGGCGCCCCCGAGGGCACCCTCGCCGCATCGGCCGCGCAGGAGGTGGGATGCCGAGCGCAGCAGCGTCAAGGACCTCGAGGGCCCGAACCGCTTACAAGCCGCGGCCGGGGCGATCGGGAGCGCCGGCGCCGACAGGCTTCGCGCTCTTCGACACGCCAGTCGGCCGCTGCGGCGTCGTGTGGAGCGACTCCGGCATCCTCGTTCTCCAGCTGCCCGAGTCGCGCGACGCCGCCACCCGGGCGCGCCTCGTGCAACGGTTCCCCGGCACCTCCGAGGGGGCACCGCCACCCGAGGTGCAGCACACGCTCGACGCCGTCGTCGAGCTGCTCCGGGGCGAGTCGAGCGACCTCTCGTCGGTCCTCCTCGACATGACGGGCGTCCCGCCGTTCCACCGTCGCGTCTACGAGGCGGCGCGGGCGATCCCACCCGGGACGACGCGCTCCTACGGCGAGCTGGCGGCAATGCTCGGCTCCCCGGGAGCGGCCCGAGCTGTCGGTCAGGCACTCGGGCGCAACCCGTTCGCCATCGTCGTCCCGTGCCATCGCGTCCTCGCCGCCGGCGGGAGGATCGGCGGCTTCTCGGCCAACGGTGGCGTCGCCACGAAGCTCCGCCTGCTGTCGATCGAGGGGGTGGCGGCGAGCCGTGCTGAGGCGCTGTTCGACGGCGACGGGGTGCTCGGCTTCGATCCGGAGGTCGCGACCGCCCACGTGCGCGCCGACGACGGGATCGCGCGGCTCGTCGAGGCCGTCGGGCCTCTCCGCATCCGCGTCGACCGGACGCCGAGCATCTTCGTTGCCCTCGCCGAGGCGATCGTCTACCAGCAGCTCACGGGAAGGGCGGCAGCTGCGATCTTCGCCCGGGTGCGGGCCCTCTTCCCGCACTCGCACCACGGCCCGACGCCCGAGCAGATCCTGCGCGCGTCGGACGAGAAGCTGCGCTCGGCCGGGCTCTCCCGTCCGAAGCTCCTGTCGTTGCGCGATCTCGCGCGTCGGACCGTCGACGGCGAGCTGCCGACGCTCGCCGAAGTTCAGCGCATGGACGACGACGAGGTCGTCGACCAGCTCACCGTGGTCCGCGGGATCGGTCGATGGACGGTGGAGATGCTCCTCATCTTCCGTCTCGGTCGCCCGGACGTCCTGCCCTCCGACGACTACGGCGTCCGCAAGGGTTTCGCCGCCATGGTGGGCGCGAGCAAGCTCCCGACCCGCGGTGAGCTGGAGGCATACGGCGAACGGTGGCGCCCGTACCGCACCGTGGCCTCCTGGTACCTGTGGCGTGCGGCGGAGGGCGCGCTCTCCCCGGAGGCCGCGCCGTGCTGGCGGCCACCTGACCGGGCCGGAGAAGGCCACCGAGCGCCTGGATAGTGTTAACGGGCGTTGGCCCCGTGCGCCGGGCGGCAGCGGCCGGCCGCGTCGCGGCCTGACCCGAGTCCCTGGCACACGCTCCCGGCGAAGCGCGCCCGGGCTGAGGAGGAACGTGATGGACCGCCAGCTGTTCGACGCCGACCACGACGAGTTCCGCAAGATGGTGCGGGCCTTCGTCGAGCGGGAGGTCACCCCGCATCTGGAGGCGTGGGACGAGGCGGGGCGGATCGACCGCGCGCTCTACGCGAAGGCGGGGGCGACGGGCTTGCTCGGCTTCGAGTTCGACGAGAAGCTCGGCGGCCTCGGGCTGCACGACTTCCGCTACAACGCGATCATCGACGAGGAGCTCGCCGGCGTCGGCGCCCTGTCGGTCGCCATGGGCCTGGCGGCCCTGAACGACCTCGTCGCCCCCTACCTGCTCACGCTCGCGAGCGAGGAGCAGCAACAGCGCTGGGTCCCTGCGCTCTGCAGCGGGTCGGCCGTCGCGGCGATCGCGATGAGCGAGCCGAACGCCGGGAGCGACCTGCGCAGCATGCAGACCCGAGCGGTGCGCGACGGGGACGACTACGTCATCAACGGCTCGAAGACGTTCATCAGCAACGGACTGACGGCTGACGTCCTCCTCGTCGTGGCGAGGACGGGAGAGGTGAGCGGCCGGCATGGGCTCAGCCTGTTCGTGGTCGAGGCCAGCACGCCCGGGTTCTCCCGCGGGCGAGCGCTCCACAAGATCGGCCTGAAAGCCCAGGACACCGCCGAGCTCTTCTTCACCGACCTCCGGGTCCCCGCGTCCAACCTGCTCGGCGAGGAGGGCGAGGGCTTCACCTACCTCATGCAGAACCTGCCACGCGAGCGGCTCTCGGTGGCCATCAGCGCCGCGGCGGCAATCGAGCGGGTGCTGGCGGACACGCTCGACCACGCACGGTCCCGGCAGGTGTTCGGGCGCCCCGTCGGGGCGCACCAGCACAACAAGTTCGTCCTCGCCGACGTTGCCAGCGAGATCCAGATTGCCCGCGTCTTCGTCGACCGCTGCATCGAAGAGCTGCTGGCGGACCGCCTCACGCCGACCGACGCGGCGATGGCGAAGTGGTGGGTGACCGAGCTGCAGCAGCGGGCCATCTACCGGTGCCAGCAGCTCTTCGGCGGCTACGGCGTCATCACCGAGTACCCCGTCGCCCGGGCGTACGTCGATGCGCGAGCGTCGACCATCTACGCCGGGAGCACCGAGATCATGAAGGAGATCATCGGGCGCTCGCTCGGTCTCTGACCCGGCGAAGGAGGGCCTCGCCCGAGCAGGGACCGCGATCGCCGTGACCGTCGGCGTCCATCGCGAGGATTCGCCGCCACGCGAGCACGAGCAGTCCGGCCGCGAGCATCACGACGATCCCTCCCATCCGCCGGAAGGGCCAGAAGCGGCCCTGCGGCCTCAGGCCGGCGTCCCCGCGGGAATCCCCGCGTGGGCCCGCACCGCCGCGGCGAAGCCCGCGAGCAGCGGGTGGACCCAAGTCGGATCTGACGAGCGCTCCGGCTGGAAGAGCGCGCCGACGTAGAAGGGGTGGTCGGGCAGCTCCGCCACCCGCGCCTCGGCGAGGTCGTCGTGGCCGCTGATCACGAGGCCGTGCCGCTGGAGCTCGCCGGCGTACTCCTCGTTGAGCCCGAAACGGCAGAAGAAGCGCTCGGTCGTTGGCCCGGGACCCATGACGCGCGCCGCCGTGGTCCCCGCCTCGATGACGACGGTGGCCTCCTCGCCGAGGAGCGAGCATTGGAGCGGCACGATGAGCAGCTCGGCGGCGTCGGCGAACTCCTCGGCGTTCTCGACGTCGGCGAGTCCGCAGACGTTCCGGGCGAACTCGAGCAGCACGTGCTGGAATCCGCCACACCGAGCAGCGGGAGCCGGTTGGTCCTCGCCGCTTCGATCGCCACGAGCACGCCGTCGCGGTGCTCGTAGGGGCTGCCGGGGATGACCCAGATCCCGTCGAACGCGGCGACATCGCTCGACGCTTCGATCTCGGTGCTGTGGAGCCAGTAGAGCTCGATGGCCTCGTCGGCGCCGTTGGCGAGTGCCTCGACGAGCGAGGGATCCCGTGCTAGCGGCCGAGCGCGACCGCCAGCGCGATCACCGCCGTCAGGTTGAACAACGAATGGGTCACCATCGAGGAGCCGAGCCGACCGCAGAGGTAGCGGACGGTGCCGAGGACGAGGCCGCCCGCGGCGACGCTCAGCGCCAGGACGAAACCCACGGTCCCGGGATCGTTGGCGATGTGGGCTGCCCCGAAGACTACCGACGTCACGACGATGCCGACGGCGGGTCCGAACCGCTGGACGAGCTGGCCCTGGAGAAGACCGCGGAAGAAGAGCTCCTCAAAAAAGGGCGCGCCGACGCACACGACGAGGACGAGGATCGTCCAGCCGATCGCCTGGTACGTCACGGCACCGTAGATCCGCTGATCAGGATTGGAGAGATTGTGGTCGGCGGCCGCGATGGGGAGGACGACGACCGCGGCCAAACAGCGACCGACGATGGCGCCGAGAATCCCGATGCCAAGGTCGACCCAACGGAAGCGAAGTTGGAAGTCGGCGCGCAGGCTTCCGGAACCGCAGCGACGACTCATGTACACGCAGGTTCCGAGGAAGCCGGACCACAGACCGAACTCGGAGACGACCAGCTCCGCGAGCGTCCCGCCCGGGCGCCCGAGCCCAATATCGGCGAGCACGAACACGAGGGAGAGGCCGAAGGAGACGACCAGCCCGGCGAGGGTCAGGGCCAGCCTGCGGGGAGACGATCCGGTGAGCCGGGGGGCCTGGAGCACGCCGCCGTCGTGATCGAGCGACAGCACGTCCCGCCCGAAGTCCTCGCCGTAGGTGTGCTCGGTCCAGATCTCGCCGTCCCAGTAGCGGTAGGCGCTACGGCGGAACGGATCCTCGTACCAGCCGGCACGCCGCAAGGACTCGCGCACGGGGGCGCTCGCGCGCTGGAGTTGGATCTGCAAGGTCCCGCAGTACGGACAGTACAGATCGGACGTCGCGAGGTCCGACTGACAGCGCCTGCACCGCAGCTTCTCCTTCACCGAGCTAGACGCGGATCATGACCGACCGGGCCGCCTTGTCCGCCAGCGTCTGGCGGCGTGCGTCCCAAAGGGGGAACAGGTCGTTCACGATGCCCGGCAACACGAAGGCGATGTACAGCAGCGTCCGCACGAGCCAACGCACGAACCCGCGCCGTGCGCCGATCGTCTCGCCCGTGTTGACGTCCCTCACGCCGATCCTGGGAGCCCGGTTGCCCGGCGTCTGCCCCCGCCCCCGGCCGTTGAACAGCGTGAAGTAGAGGCCCGAGACTGCGAGGAACGACAGGTACAGCACCGCAGCAGCCGCGCCGGAGGTCGTCTCCGTCGTCGTGACCGACGTCGCCGTGGTGACCGTATGCACGTGCGAGAAGTGGCTCGACACGATGATCTGGATGATGAAGAAGGGGACACCGATGACCAGCCCGTCGAGCACGATGGCCCCTGCGCGTTGCCACCAGCCCGCCAGCTCCGCGCCGAAGGGGGCGAGCGGCGCCCCGGAGCCGGGCGCCGGGCTCGGCCACTCCGATCGCCCCCACGGTGGCGGAGCGCCCGCAGGGAACCGCGGTGGGGAGTCGGGCGTCGGCCACGTGCCGGGCGCCAGGTCGGGGGCGGCGGCAGCCGATGCCCAGGGGGGCGATGACGTCGCGGCCGACGCCCCAATCGAGGCGCCGGGGGCAGCGCCCGCTCCTTCGGCGGCGCGATCGACGGTGGGATCAATGGCGGCACCGCTCGAAGGCTCGGCGACGCCGAGGGAGGCGCCGCATCGGGAACAGAATCGCGCCGAGTCGTCGCTCACGGCACCGCACGCAGAACACGTCAATGCTCGCATCCCTCCCGGCTCAGAAGCCACCTGTGGCCTCGGTCGATGGTGCTCATGCGCAGGTTCCGAGCACGGCGACCGCCAGCACGTCGGTCCTTCAGCGCTGAGCGACGTCGCGCAGCCATATTCCTCAAACGGCAACGCCCCCGGGACAGTTGAGCGGGAGTCGGCCAGGTGGGGCGGCACGCATTTATGTACCGCGATGCCCCACTCACTGCGGCCGGTTGCGGTTGAGCCGCGGGATCCGGGGGCCGCGCTTCGGTCTGCGCAGCGTGCTCGAAGCGCCGAGCAGCCGTGACCTACTCCCCGCCCACCCCAGCATGGACGACCACGACTGGCAGGCGCGAGATCATCAGCAGCTCGTGCGAGACGCTCCCGAGCACCGCGCTCAGGATCTCACCGTGACCACGGGTACCGACCACGATGAAGTCCGCATCCTTGCCCTCCGCGACGCCCGCGAGCGCTGCCGCGATGTTCCCCTTGCCGCGTTCGGCCTCGAGATCGAGCTCGGCACGGACTCCCCGGGCGCGAGCGGTCTCGGCCGCCTGCTTGAGGACCGGGTCCGCCTCCGCGATGCGCTGCTGAGAGGGCCCGTTCTCGGGGTCCTCTCGGAAGAGCGATTCGGCGAGCGGTGAGAAATGCATGAACACCACATCGGCGCCCGAACCTACAGCGAGCTCGAGACCGACCTCCACCGCGCGGTTGGCGGCTGGCGAGCCGTCGACCCCTATCACCAGGCGTCTCATCATGCGCGAACCGTAGCAGTGGCGGTCTCTACCCGCGCTGGACGCGGTCCGACGCCGCATCGTCCTCGGCGCGCTCTGGCGCCTCCGGAGCGTCCCGCTCCGGTGATAGCGGCGGCGGCGGCGACGCGACGGCCGACACCGGGGAGAATGGTCCGGTGCTTACTGTCTACGGCATCATCGCCCTCAGCTTCATGATGGCCATGTATGCGCTCGAGAAGCGCGGCCGGATCTTCGTCCTCGCCTTCGCCGCCGGCTGCGCGCTCTCGAGCAGCTACGGCTTCCTTTCGCACGCGTGGCCCTTCGGCGTGGTGGAGGCGGTCTGGACGCTCGTCGCGCTCCGTCGCTGGCGTCTGCCGACGCCGGCCCAGTGATCGGCTGGCGACGCGCCAGCGCCGGGTGCTGGCGACCTGCGATCGATCGCGTCACCTGGTGCGCTGGCCGTGGGGACCCGGCCCGACTACGCGGGTGCCGTCCTCGGCGGCATGCTGCTCATCGGGATCGGGTTCGGGCTCGCGCTGCCGACGCTGATGGCTACCGCCGCGAGCTCGCTTCCGCCGCACCAGTTCGCCACGGGATCGGCCGTAGTGAACATGGTCCGTCAAGTCGGGTTCGCCGTCGGGGTCGCCCTGCTCGTGGCCCTCGTCGGCACCCCGGCGACGGCGGAGAGTCGCTTGGCGGCCTTCCATCACGGCTGGGCGGTGAGCGCCGCCATCGCGTGCGCCGGCGCGGCCGCCGTCCTCCTGTTCCGGCGCAGGCGGTCAAGCGCGCCCACGGAGTCCCCCGCGCAAGCTGCCCTCGCGATCCCGGCCGCAGCAGCCTGCCCGGCTGTTCAGGCCTGAACAGAGCGACGAGGGGACGGGCGCCACGGGCGGAGAGGCGCGACCCCGGCGCGACCGTCCCGGCGGACCGACGACGATCAGTCCGAGGTAGCCAGGCCGACCAGGGAGCGCCGATAGCGGACCTCGTCGACGAGCACGCCCCACACCTCGCCCTCGCGACGGTGCCCGTCGACGTCCCATCCATCGGCGCGGTAGAGGCGCTCGGCGCGCGAATTGCCGACCAGGACCCACAGGACGGCTTCGCGGAATCCTTGCCGGCCGAGCCGTGCCCGGGCCTCGGCGATGAGCCGGCGCCCGAGCCCGAGCCCCCATGCATCGGGCTCGAGGTAGAGCGCATAGCGCTCGCCCGCCTGCGCCGCGTCGGCGTCACGAGCCGGACCGGTCGTGGCGAATCCACGGACGAGACCGTCGGTCACGGCGACGATCGTCGCCGGTCGATTCGGCTCGTGGTCGCCGAAGAGGTAACGGCCGACGCGATCCTCGGGCCGCAGCTCGTCGAGGTACTCGTCCGGCAGGAGCCCCCGGTACGCGACTTGCCACGAGCGCACGTGGATGCGCGCGACGGCGCTGGCGTCTTCGACTCGAGCGTCCCGGACGATCACCACCCGCCCAGTCTCCCAACTCGTTCCGGCCATCACTGGGCCGCGTGAGAAAGCCCGACGACCCGGGCCGACGAGACCGCCGCCCGCTGGCGGATCCGCGACGCGCCGAAGTAGGTGCCGTAGGTGTTGGTCACTTGTTTGGATTGACTCCAAAGTATTGTTTGACCTATTCTGCTCGTCGGAGGCGGAGACGATGGAGTCGACCGACGAGCAGGCGCGAGCGCTGCGGGCCACGGGCCTGCGGGTGACGGCTCAGCGTCTTGCAGTCCTTCGAGCATTGCAGCGGCGCCCCCACGCGGACGCCGAAACGGTGATCGGCCTGGTGCGCGACGAGCTCGGCTCGATCTCGCCCCAGGCCGTCTACAACGTGCTCGCCACGCTGACGGGTGCCGGCATGGTTCGGCGCATCGAGCCAGCGGGTAGTGCCGCGCGGTACGAGCTGCGCGTGGGCGACAACCACCACCACGTCGTGTGCCGTGAGTGCGGAGCCACGGCGGACGTGGACTGCGCAGTGGGTAGGCGCCCGTGCCTCACGCCGGCGGAGACCCATGGGTTCGTCCTCGACGAGGCCGAGGTCACCTTCTGGGGGCTGTGCCCGACGTGCCAGAACGCCAGCCCTCCACCCGAGGAGCAAGAGACGAGCAACCGAGGAGGAATCCGATGAGCGACAAGCTTCCTGTGACGACGACGGATGCGGGCATCTCGGCGACGAGCGACGAGCACTCGCTCACCGTCGGGCCGGACGGCCCGATCCTGCTCCAGGACCATTACGTGATCCAGAAGATGGCGCACTTCAACCGCGAGCGCGTACCGGAGCGGGTCGTCCACGCCAAGGGCGGCGGGGCCCACGGATTCTTCGAGGTGATCGAGGACGTCAGCCAGTGGTGCAGGGCCGCGTTCTTGAAGAAGGGCACCCGCACGGAGGCCTTCGCCCGCTTCTCGACGGTGGCCGGCGAGCTCGGCTCGGCCGACACCGTGCGCGACCCGAGGGGCTTCGCCCTCAAGTTCTATACCGGCGAGGGCAACTACGACATGGTCGGGAACAACACGCCCGTGTTCTTCATCAGGGACCCCAGCAAGTTCTCCGACTTCATCCACTCCCAAAAGCGCCGGGCCGACACCCACACGCGGGACAACAACATGCAGTGGGACTTCTGGTCGCTCTCCCCGGAGTCGGCGCACCAGGTGACCTGGTTGATGGGTGACCGGGGCATCCCCAACTCCTGGCGTCACATGAACGGCTACTCGAGCCACACCTACATGTGGACCAATGCCGGTGGCGAGCGCTTCTGGGTGAAGTACCACTTCAAGACCGACCAGGGCGTCGACTTCCTCACCGACGCCGACGCGAAGGCCACGGTGGCCGAGGACGGCGACTTCCACATTCGCGACCTCTACCGGTCGATCGCGGCGGGAGACCACCCGTCATGGACGCTGCACATGCAGATCATGGGCTTCGAGGAGGCCGCCGACTACCGGTTCAACCCCTTCGACCTCACCAAGGTGTGGCCGCACGAGGACTATCCGCTGCACAAGGTCGGGCGGCTCGTGCTCGACCGCAACCCGGAGAACTACTTCGCCGAGGTCGAGCAGGCAGCCTTCGAGCCCGCCAACATGGTCCCCGGCATCGGCCCGAGCCCGGACAAGATGCTGCTCGGGAGGCTGTTCTCCTACCCGGACACCCATCGCTACCGGATCGGTCCCAACTACCTGCAACTGCCGATCAACGCGCCGAAGGTGCCCGTGCACAGCTACAACGCCGACGGCGCCATGGCATATCGCAACTCGCCCGATCCGGCGTACGCGCCGAACTCCTTCGGCGGACCGAAGGCTGACCCGACGCTGCCCGAGCCCTCGTGGGGGGTCACCGGGGAGATCGTGCGTGCTGCCTACTCCAGGCACCGCGAAGACGACGACTTCATCCAGCCTGGCAACCTCTACCGGACCGTCCTGGACGAGGGCGCGAAGCAGCGGCTCGTCTCCAACATCTCCGGCCACCTTGGCAACGGCGTCACCGGCGAGGTCCTCGCCCGGGCGCTCGACTACTGGCGCAAGGTCGATGCCGATCTCGGCGCCCGCGTCGGCAAGGAGGTCGGGAACGGCAGCTGACACGTCCCGCGGCGATCAGCCGTAGGGCGTCCGGGACTGGCGAAGCAGGCAATTCGCCTTTCGCCACTTCCTCAGCGCGCCCGGTCGGCGTCGGAGACCGACTCGCTGGAGCGAAGGACATGGCCGGGCTCACCAGCTCCCGCCCGTCGCGAGGACGCGACGGGTCTCGGCGCGTGTCTGCTTCCACTGTCGTATGCATCCCAACTCGTCACCAGTGCCGGCGCCATATCGGTCGAGAGACGTCGTTCCACCGCGGAGCATTCGCGAGTGGAGGTCGTGGCCTTACGGGCATCTGTCCTGCACTACGCCGGTCAGTGGTGGAACGCCGAGCCTTCCTGCGGGCTCTGGAGCGGGGCACCCTGGCGATCGAGCTCGGGCAGCAGGCGGCTCAGGTCCTCGAGGAACAGCCCTGCCAGGTCCTGGGAGAACCCGTTGCGAACGACGACCCGCAGCACGCTGAGATCGGTGCGGTTCTCGGGGAACGTGTACGCGGGGACCAGCCATCCCCGCTCCCGCAGTCGTCGTGACACGTCGAACACGTTGTACGCCGTGATGTCGGCGCGGGTCGTGAACGCGAAGACCGGCAGCTGGTCGCCTCGCGTGATGAGCTCGAAGGGCCCGAGCTCGCCGATCTGGTCGGCAAGATCGGTGGCGATCTCGCGTGACGCCTGCTGGACGCTCCGGAAGCCCCCGAAACCGAGCCGCAGGAACGCGTAGTACTGGGCCACCACCTCAGCCCCCGGCCGCGAGAAGTTGAGGGCGAAGGTGGGCATGTTGCCGCCCAGGTAGTTGACGTTGAACACCAGCTCGGCGGGAAGGGCCTCGTGGTCCCGCCACAGCACCCATCCCACCCCCGGGTATACGAGCCCGTACTTGTGCCCAGACGTGTTGATCGACGCCACGCGCGGAATGCGGAAGTCCCACCGCAGCTCCTCGTCGATGAACGGGGCGATCATCCCGCCCGACGCCCCGTCGACGTGCATCGGGATGTCCAGGCCGGTGCCGGCCTCGAGATCATCCAGGGCCGCCGCGATCTCAGCCACCGGCTCATAGCTCCCGTCGAAGGTGGACCCGAGGATCGCCACGACGCCGATCGTGTTCTCGTCGCACAGGGCCACCGCCTCGTCAGCGGAGAGGTGGAACCGCTCGCCCTCCATCGGGACCGTACGGGCTTCCACCTCCCAGTAGTTGCAGAACTTCTCCCAGCACACCTGGACGTTTACTCCCATCACCAGGTTCGGGCGTTCTGTCGACTGACCCGCTGCCGCCCGTCGCTTGGACCACCGTCGCTTGAGGGCCATCCCACCCAGCATGCAGGCTTCCGACGATCCGGTGGTCGAGCAGCCGATGCTCTGATCGGGATCCGGGGCGTTCCACAGATGGGCCAGGATGCTCACGCAGCGTCGCTCGAGTTCGGCCGTCTGCGGATACTCGTCCTTGTCGATCATGTTCTTCTCGGCGCACTCGCCCATCAGGCGGGCCGCTGGGGCCTCCATCCAGGTGGTCACGAACGTCGCCAGGTTGAGCCGGGCGTTGCCGTCCAGCATCAGCTCGTCGTGGATCAACTGATAGGCGGTCTCGGCCGGTATCGGATCGTCACGCAGACCGTGCGTCGGGAGCACGACCTCCTCGCCCAGAACCGGGTTGTCCAAGGTGAGCAGAGGATTCCCTCTGTGGCGACCGGGGTGACGAGCGGGTGTTCCGTGGTGAAGGGCCATCGCGCCAACCTCCCGTGTCGATCGCAGCCGCTGCTGTCAGCGCCGTGACCGCATCCTTCCAGCCGACGAGCGGCGCCGCTCGCGCACAGCTCGGGCTGGAGCGGAAGGCGACCTCGGGGCTCGGCGTCGTCCCGGGGTCGCTCCGACCACGCCGGGAGACGTTCCGGGTTGGCAAGGGCGCGATAGCGCCGGGGCTGTCCGAACTCGCTGTCACCGATGTCGGCGAACCTGCTGCGCACACCGCGTGAACCCGATGCGCCGCCATCTGAGAACGCGCAGCTGGCAGATCGTCGCAGGCGCCCGGGATGCAACACTCGGACGTGGCCTCTGACACGATCACCGTGGCACGACAGCTCATCGCCTCGAGCGAGCGCGTCCTCGTCCTCACCGGGGCGGGGATGTCGACCGATTCGGGAATCCGGGACTTCCGGGGGCCCGAGGGGGTGTGGACCAGGGATCCCGAAGCGGAACGGATGTCGACACTCGAGAACTACCTTTCGAGTGCCGACGTGCGCCGGCGCTCCTGGCGATCGCTCATCGCCTCCGGTGCGCTCGAGGCGAAGCCGAACGGCGCGCACCTCGCGTTGGTCCAGCTCGAACGGCGCACGGCGCTTTCCCTGCTCGTGACCCAGAACACCGACGGCCTGCACCTCGACGCCGGGACCGACCCGGCCCGCGTCATCGAGATCCACGGGTCGAGCCGGTGGACGCGGTGCCTCGCGTGCGGCACGACAGCGCCCACGCGAGAGGTCGTGCAAAGAGTGCGCCTCGGCGACGACGATCCGCACTGCCTCGAGCGGCGCCCTGAGCGACCGTGCGGCGGGATCCTCAAGCGGACGACCATCCTCTTCGGGGAGTCACTCGTTCCCGCGGACTTGCGGCGCGCCGAGGCGCATGCACAGGCGTGCGACCTGCTGCTCGCCGTCGGCTCGACGCTGTCCGTCTATCCCGCTGCAGGTTTGGCGGTACTCGCGCACCGTGCCGGAGCACCAGTCGTCATCGTCAATGGCTCCCCCACCAATCAAGACCACCTGGCCACGGTGCTAGTCAGAGGGCCGATCGGCGAGGTCCTTCCGGCGATCGTCGCTTAGGGTCGCGGCGCCCTTGTCGGTCGGAGCCTGGTCGTGCCGCATCGACGGCGACCATGGACGCCCGGCGAAGAGACCTGACGGCGCGTGCCGGTCGCGCTCGTTCGACAGCTACCCGGCAGGGAGCTTGGCCAATGCCTCCTTCAGCACCGTGATGAGCTCCTCGTCCTGGCTCCTCAGGTGCTTCTGAATCTCCAACGCCTCGCTCAAGATGGCCTCTGCGTCCTTGTAGGTGTTCTCCGAGCGCTGGTCAGATGCCGTGGCGGCGATGTTCTGGCCCACGATGATGATCGAGAGCAGCACCAGCTGAAGGAAGGTCTGTGCGATCCATGCAATGATCCCTTCACCCCCGGGCTTTAGTGCGGTGGGCAGTCCTACCAGCGCCAGCGCCGCGAACACGTAGGCGCACCACATCGTGCCCACTCCGTCGGTGATCTTCACTGCGAGCCATGCGTTGAACTTCGTGCTCGCCTTGCTCTTAAGCACGTCGGCGGAGGTGACCGGCTTGTCGCGGTGCTCAAGCCGCTCGAGTGTGTGCGGATGGGGAACGTGCTCGTAGCCGCTCATGGTCCTGCCCTTCTTCCGGTCGACGTCGCCCTATGGGATGCGTTCTGAGGAATGGTAGGCAACCGGCGGTCGGCCTCAGCGGCACAGCACTTCGCGCGACGCACTCGGGGCCCGATGATCCGCCGCCGTCGAGCTGGTGCAGCGGGCTGCCGCCGCCTTCGAGTGCAGCGGTCGTCGTATCGAACGGCGCCGGGGCACCGCAGGTCCCACCTCCGGCCGAAGGCGTCCCTCGCTGCAGCGGCGACTGGCGCTAACTTCAGCACCCGTGCGCAAGCAGAACGGCCTCTCGGCCGCCCTCCAAGGGACGGTCCGATCGCGTCAGTACGTCGGGCTCCGATGACCCTCAACCCACCGGAGGGGGTGTCGACCAGCAACCCGGGCGAGCACGATCAGGCGCGCACGGGCGGCAGCACGCGCTCGAGGGTGCTGGCCGTCGCTGCGCTGGCAGCGTGCTTCGCGGGCCTCGTGGTCCTGCTCTACGCTGCCGCAACGCACGTGGCTTCGGGCAACTCCGATGGGGCAACGGTCGTCCTCGAGGGCCAGTCGCTAAGCACGGGCAACCTGACGTTGCACGGGTGGTCGCTCTCCAAGGACTCCTTTTGGAGCGTGGACGCTGTCTTCTACCTCTTCGCCGTGCTGGGACAGGGCATACGCTCCTCCCAGCTCGACTCGGTCCCCGCGGTCATCGCCGCGCTCGTGATCGTGGTGGGTGCCATCCTCGCCCGAGGTGGCCGCCGCGGTGGCGCGGGCATCGGCGCGATGGTGACGGTCATCGCGCTGCTCGCGCTGCCCAGCCGGGCCATGTCGATGTTCCTCCTCCAGGGGCCCCTCCACGTCGGGACGGCGCTCTGGACCCTCGTCGCCTTCGCAGGCCTGCGCAGCGGCCGTTTTGGCTGGTGCTGGGGCGTGGCAGTCCTCCTGCTCGCGGCGGGGCTGCTCGGTGACCTACAGATAGCGGTATTCGGGGTCGCGCCCGCGGCCCTGGCCGGCCTCGCGGCGATGGCGCGAAGTCGCAGCTGGCGGGGCGGCCTCGCCTCGCTGAGCGCGGCGGCCGCGAGCGTCGCGCTGGCGTTCGTCGTCCGGGAGCTCGCCGACCTAGTCGGCACGTTCGGCGTCAACCCGGTGAACCCGACTGCCTCGCCGAGCCAGATGCTCGCCAATCTGGCGGACATCTGGCGCTACGGCCCGGCGATGCTCGGCATCGATGCGGGACCGTACGGGGCGACAGGAGTTCCCGCCGCGCTCGAGGCGGTCCACGTCATCGGTTTGGTCGTGATCGTCGCAGGCGTCCTGGCGGCCCTCGCGGCGATGCTCCACGGAACGATCGCGGGACGGCCGGGCCGCGTCGTGACGGGCCGGGACTGGCACGTCGATGACCTGCTCCTGTTCGCGTTCCTCGGCGACCTCGGCGTGTTCGCGCGCCTCGACGAGGCTGGCGTGGACGTCTTCGCCCGTTACCTCACCGCGGCGGTCATCTTCGGTGCCGTACTCGGTGGCCGTCTCGTTGGACGGCTCAGCGAGCTCCTTGCGCGGCCTGCGGTGAGTCGCGTCGCGCTCGTCGCGGGCGTTTCCTGCGTGCTCGCCTACGGCGCCGCGTTCGGGCTGAGCTTCCGGCTGCCGCCCGCGGGCCAGACCTCCCGGCAGCTCGCGGCCTTCCTCACCCGTCACCGGCTGACCAAGGGCCTCGGTGACTACTGGTCGGCGTCCATCGTGACCGTCGCCTCCAATGGTGCCGTCGTCGTCCGCCCGGTCATCGACGGTCCCTCCGGCCGGGTCGTCCGCTACGAGCGCCAGTCGGACGCCTCGTGGTATGCCGGACAGCACTTTCAGTTCGTCCTCTACAACGCAGCGCTCCCCCTGGTGAACGCGAGCGTTGCCGCCGGCACCTTCGGCGCACCGACCAAGACGTACTCGTTCGGCGTGTACCGCGTCCTGGTCTTCAAGCACCCGATCTCGGTCTCCTCGATCGGCACGAGCACCTAGCTCCCGATCCCCGGCACAGCCGTCGCTGGCCGGGCGAGCCGCCGGACTCGGTGCTGTCGCCCGGCACCTATCGTGATCGCCGCCAGCCACCGGAGCCGCCTCCTCGCGCCGCTGCTGCTCGGTCGCTCACTTTCTCGGCACTGGGACCAGGTACACGGTCGTCGAAGGCGGATCGACGGCGAAGGTGGCGCAGCTGCGGCGCTCGCCGAATCCGACATCGACGACGACGCGCCAGCTGCCGAGTCCATTGCGCTTGGGGGCGGACGCGGCATCACGGCGCGCTGCCGCCTCCGTCATGCAGCTACCGCTTCGCGCCGTGTTGGTGAGCTCCTTTGCCATCGCGACGATCGCCGCGGTCCCTGGGCTGGGAGGTGCAGCTGCGGCGAGTCCTAGCCCGGCGCAGGGAGAGCCGCGACGGTCCGGGAAGACGCCAACGGCTCCTGACGGGAGCACGCAGGCACAAAGCGGCGCGGGCGTGCTGGAGTAACCGAGCGGACCGTGCCGCCAGACGGGCTCGCAGGCTGCCGAGTAGGACCCGCCGGGGTTGCCGAGCACGACGATCTCCGCATGCAGGCTCGCCGCCGCGTAGCAGCCGATGGTCACGGGATTCGTCACCTGTTGGCTCAGCTCGTAGCCCGCGGCACTCGCTGCGAGCGCGACGGTGGCGATCACGGGAATGACAACGCGGCGCCGTCGCCACCGGGGACGTCGGCGGGCGGCGATGGTCGTGTCACCGGCGAGGATGCGCTCCATCACAACGCGGGCGGCGTCGGTCCGGCCGAGGTCGGCGTACTCCTCGAGGGGAGCCGGGTTCTGCCTCCTGACCAGCTCGAAGGCGTCAACGCCCTGGTCGTCAGGCATCAGCTGGCCCATCGGCCGATCCCATTCGCTCCCCCGCATCACTCGGGAGTGGTTGAGGCGAGCTCCGCAGCGCGTCGAACTGGCGCTGCAAGGAGCGACGCGCCCGGTGCAGCCGGATGTTCAACGCGTTCTCGGAGCATCCGAGCATCTCGGCTGCCTCAGCGTGGGACATCCCGTCCCAGGCGACGAGCCGTATGACCTCCCGCTCGGAGGGACGCAGCCGGACGAACGCCCGCATGGCGAGACCATCGTCAGGTCGAAGTTCGAGCACGTCGAGCGAGGCGCGCTCGGTTGGCAGCTGGTTGAAGAGCCGCTGCCAGAGGAGGCGTTGGCGCCGCCGACCACGCTCCAGGTTCGACAAGTTGCCCCGAGCGATGCGCAGCACCCACCGGTGGACGTCCGGTCCCGCCGGAAGTGCGTCGATCCTGCGCCAGACCGCCATGAACGTCGTGGCCGCGACATCCTCTGTGTCGATGTCGCTGCCTGAGCGTCGCCGGAGATAGGCCATGATCGTTCCGTCGTGAGCCTCGAACACCTCCTCGAAACGGGCGACTTGGTCGCCCAGCCTCGGCTCCTCCAAGGGCCCGCTCCTGGCTCGGTGCTTGTGGGGCTTTCGGCGGTGGTAGGGACGGCGACAGTCCGGGACATGGCAACTTCTTTCGGAGAAAACGCTGCCTACCTGCCCCCAGCCATCGACCCAGCTCCCAGCCTGACAATAGCTGCGAAAGCGGGAACCTGCACCAGATTGAGGGGGCTGCGTGCACGCTCATGCAAGATTCTGACGCCTCGACGACGCCACGGCGGCACCGGCTGACTGTCCGTACGGCTGGATGGTCCATCATCCTCCCGTGTGGCGGCATCGACTCGTGGCGGTGCGCGCATGTCCTGTCCGGTGATCGCCACGCTCGGATCGTCGGGTCCGAGCACTTGGAACCCATCCGAACCGGGTAGCAACCACCAGTGCCCGAACTACCAGACGTCGAAGGGTTCCGACGCGTAATCGAGCGTCATGCCGTCGGTGAGCGGATCATGAGAATCGACGTACGAGATGCCGGCGTGATCAGGGGACGGTCGAGCGATGACTTTGTACGGCGCCTCCGAGGGCGGGAATTCGCTGAGCCCGAGAGGCGAGGAAAGTGGCTCCTTGCCCACACCAATGGACCGACGCTGCTCCTCCACTTCGGGATGACCGGCAGCTTGATCTGGGCGCCGTCTCGCGACGATGACGCGCGCTTCGAAAGAGTCGTCCTCGACGTCGGCCGAGGCAGGCTCATCTACCGTGACCAGCGAAAGCTCCGTGGGCTCTGGCTAGCGGACGGCGACGACGCGATCGCAGAAGTGATCGGCCCACAAGGCCCCGACGCGCTCAGCCTGACCGGCTCGAGGCTCACCGACCGCCTACGTGGCCACCGCGCCAGCCTCAAAGCGCTGCTCATGAATCAGCACATCCTTGCGGGTCTCGGAAACATGCTCTCCGATGAGGTGCTCTGGCGGGCGCGGATCCACCCCGCCCGTCGATTCTGCGACCTCGACGCGTCCGAGTGCCGCCGTCTCGATCGCTCCCTTCAGCAGGTCCTCCGAGCGTCGGTGAGAGAAGCGATGATCCCGAGAGGTAGCCGATGGTTGAACTCGCAGCGGTCGGCCGCGGACCCGCGCTGTCCTCGATGCCACGGCGAGCTCTGCACGAGCCGCATCGGGGGCCGGACGTCCTACTGGTGTCCGATCTGTCAGCCGTCGACCACGTAGGACGTGCAAGCCGGCACATGCTCGCTCGGTCGACCCTACGATCTCGTCGAGAGCTCTCCGGCGACTCCCGGAAGTCTCTGCCCCACGCTCAGGGGACGATCGCGACCTTCAGGCACGAAGGGTCGTTCCGTACCAGGTCGAGGGCTCGGCCGTACTCGCCGAGTACCAGCTCGCGATTGACGATGCCGTCGGTACGGACACGGCCGGAGCGCAGGACGCGGAGCGCCCGATCAAAGCAGTTGACCTGCGCAAAGGACCCCTTGACCGTGAGCTCACGCCGGAACAGGTCGTAGGGCCGGAACGGGACGGTGGCCTGCTCATCGGCCATGCCGTAGATGAGCACGGTTCCGCCGTCGCGGGCGAGCGGGACGCAGCATTCGACGACGGACGGCGCGCCGGTCGCATCGATCACGACGTCGAAGCCCTCAGGCGCCAGTTCGCGAAGGTCGCCGATCGAGGCCCCGGGGTTCGATCGGTCGATACGCAGGGTCGAGTCGATCCCATACGCACGCGCCAACGCCAGCTTGAACTCAGTTGGCGCTGCGACGGTCACGCGGGCAGCCCCACCGTGAACGAGGAGCTGCGCCAGGACGAGACCGGTCGGGCCTGCTCCGAACAGCAACACGTCAGATCCCGGCCGCAGGGCGAGCACGTCCATGCCGTGAATGGCGCACGCCGTCGGTTCGGTCATCACCGCCGCGCGCAGGTCGAGGTCGTCCACCGGGAAGCACTTCTCCGCGCGGACCGTCACGTACTCCGCGAAGGCACCTGGACCGTTGACGCCAAGTGAGTAGAAGTTGCGGCAGAACAGCGGTTCGCCGCGCCGGCACGGTGAGCAGTGGCCACAGAGCACCGTGTTGTCCGCGGCGACCCGCTGGCCCACCTCCAACCCGTCGACTCCGTCGCCGAGCGAGTCGACGCGGCCGACGATCTCGTGGCCGGGCGTCAAGGGGTAGGCGGAGAAGAACCCTCCGTCGTGGATGTGGAGGTCCGTCCCGCACATGCCCGCGATCTCGACGGCAAGGCGGACCTCTCCCACTCGGGGCTCCGGCGTCGGCACCGTCCGTATAGCGAAGTTCGCGGGACCGTCGTAGACGACAGCTCTCATGTCACGACCGTACAACGCGCCCGCCGCAGATCCGGACTGAGGGTCCGCGCGGTCGGCCCGGCCTGCCGCCTCATGCACCAGCTCAGGGCGCCGACGTTCCGGTGGTCACGCCGAGCGTGCACCGTCCCTCCCGCGCGCACCCGGGCCGCCGTCCGGAACGAAGTCGTTGGAACAGTTGCCGGCGCCGCCGGCACTCGCCCGTCGGCCGGGCCCCCGGTCACTTGGCGGCGACGCACCTGCCGCTAGGTCTCCGCCCGCTCGCGCCAGCGTGCGGCGTCGGCGCGGCTGCGCTCGAGGAGACGCTGGTTGTTATCCTGGAGCCACTCACGTGCGAGATCGAGCCGGCGCGTCGTGCCCTGGAACACGGGCATAACGTGGCGGGCAAAGAGCTCGTAGCTGTGGCGCGTCGCCTCGGGCGAGGCCCACTCCTGCGACCAGAAGGCGAAGGCGCCGACGTCGCCGCCTGACGCCTCGACGACCTCCTCGAGCTTGGCGATTGCGCCAGCTGGCGTGCCGATGAACGCGTGGCCGGACTCGATGACCCACTCGAGCCGGCTATCGAACGTCCTGCCGGCCGCCTTGGTTCCAACACTGAGCGTGTCCTGTGAGTACGTGAAGTACTCGTCGAGGCCGAAGCGCACGTCCTCGATCGCCTGCTCGCGCGTCTCGGCGAGATGCAAACACGCCGAAGCGCATTCTCACCATCGTTCGGAGTCCTCCCTCGTCGAACAGCTCTCGCCCCCAGTCTGGCGGCTGACAGCCAGCTTCGCCGTCATCGCTCGGTCGGCGCCGCCTGATCCGGCAGGCCGCTGCGTCGCCACCTCGACGTGGTGCCGTCCGCGGCGTCACACAGGCGACTGTTTCGGACCGATCGGCCGACAACGAGGCAGAGCGCGACGGCGACCACGAGGTCAGGCGCGAGGTAGTCGCCAACCCACCTGGTGAAGCGACCGGTCGGTCTCGACGACGACTCGACGCGCGAGCGAGGATGCGGGGGAGCACCAACAACGCCTGCGCGGGTCACCAGCCGCCCAGCCGATGCACCGTCACTCCTCTTCGAGCCTCACCATCTCGTCAGGACGGTCTGCCGCACCCCCCGTCGGTACCGGGATCCTGAGGGCCGTCGCCGGACCCTTCGGCCGGCGGTGGCGAGGAGGGACGCGGCCCCACGACGTCAGTCGCGTCGAGCTCGGGACCCTCGGTGGAGCGGGCCTCCGCCGCCATAGCGGCGAGCGCCTTGCGACGACCGATGCGCTCCGCACCGAGCTGGGCTCGAAGCGAGATGTAGCAACCCGCGCCGATGGGGATCGGCAACCAGAAGTTGATGAGGCGCCAGCCGATGACCGCCTCGAGCGCGACATCGCCGGCAACGCCGAAGCTCTTGAGGAGCAGGATCGTCGTCGTCTCGACGACCCCGAGCCCGCCGGGGGTGATCGGGAGCACGGCGAGCACGTTGCCGATGCCGTAGGCCGCGAACAACTCGACCGGGTTGACGTAGCGGTGGAACGCGGCGAGGAAGGCCCACAGGCACGCCGCGTCGAGCAGCCAGTTGAGCGCGCCCCAGACGATCGCGAGCCGGAGCTGGTCGCGGTCGTTCCACAGGTCGCGAAGCGAGTCGCCGATGTGGTGGACGATCGACTCGATGCGCTCCTCGGTGAGACGCGGCACTCGACGGCCGATCGCTCGCACGACGTGGATCGCGCCCTCCTCGCCGCGGGTGAACGCGAACACGAGGGCGGCGACCGCGAGGATGGCGATCATCCCGACGACCGCGACGGTCGCGTAGATCGCGTGCACGCCCGCGAAGGGTATGGAGACGACGAGCGAGACCCACAAGAGCACGTTGAGGACGACGGCGGAGCCGAGGCCCTGGGTCGCCATCGCGAACCCGGCTGCGCGGCCGTCGACCCCGAGCTTGGTGAAGAGCCGGTAGCCGAGTGTGGCAGAGGCCGCACTGCCGCCGGGGACGACGTGGGCGATCGCAGTCGTCGCGAGGTCGATGCGGAACAGTGTCCCGACCCCTGGGGCATCTGGGGGAAGGAGTACTCGAGTCAGGAGCGCGTAGGCGAAGAGCGAGGCGGCCTCGAGCACGACCGCGACGACGAGGAAGACGACGTTGACGTGGCTGATAAGCGCTACCGCGTGGCTCGCGGCGACGAACTTCGGGATGACCAGGTACTCGATAACGAGGAGCGCGAGGAAGATCGTGACGCCGTGCCGGAGCGGGGCGGGCACGCGGCTGCGCCAGGAACGCGCCGGGCTCCTCGCCCGCTCCTCACCCGGCATGTGACCATGCTCGCGCGGCGCCGCTCGGCTCGCGAGCCGACATCGCGCGACTGATCGCGGCTATCGAGTTGACTGACGCGCTCGCATCACTGGCGACGTTCGGGCGCGCCCGCCGCCGCGGCACCCTGGGTGGTCACCGGGTCCCGGCGCACCGACGAGCGGGTATCAGCGCGCTTCCTCGCCGCCGGGGTCGCCCGCGCCCCGGACCACGGTGACCGGACACGGCGCGTGGGTCACGCAGTGCTCGCTCACCGACCCGAGGAGCATCCCGGTGAACCCGCCATGACCGCGGCTGCCCACGACGAGGAGCGACGCTCCCCGGCCCGCGTTCAGGAGCACCGGGGCGGGATGACCCTGGGCAACGGTCATCTCGATGGCGAGGCCCGGGTCCTTGCCGAGCACCTCGGCGACCGTTACTTCGAGGGTGCGCCGGGCGTCTTCCGCGGGATCGAAGTCCGCCGGGTACGGCGGCGCCCAGCCATAGCTGACGGGGAACTCCCAGCAGGTGATGACCTGCAGGGACGCGCCAGTGAGCTTGGCCTGGCGGGCCGCCCAGCGGAGGGCCTCGCACGACGGCGGCGACCCGTCCACGCCCACCACGATCCTCGGGTCCGTGTCCCCACCGTCCTCCATGTGCCGCTCCGCGTCGGTCATGTCTGCTCCCCGCCTCCGATGCCAGCTCCCGTCGGCTCGAGCGCGATCGGCGTGATCTGTCCGGCCGACCCGACGTCCTCCTCATAGTGATACTTGCCCCCACGCAGCCATGACATGCCCGCCGCCAGGAGGCAGGCGCCGATGGCGAAGTCGAACGCCGCGTGCAATCCGTTGGCGAAGGGGCTCGAGATCAGCGCGGGGAAGAAACCGCGGCCGGTCAAGATGGCGGCCTGACGTGCCGGTAGATGGGCAAGGACAGCGGCGCCAACCAGGTGCTGGACGGGGTTGTAGCCCAAGAAGGCGGCGAACAAGCTGGACACCGGTGGCAGATGGGCGGCCGTCGCCGCGACCGACGAAGGAACCCCGTGCGCCACGAGCCCGTGGTAGAGCGTCGAGGGCAGCGTGGCAGAGAGGCCGACGATCATGAGCGTGAAGAAGATCCCGATCGAAAGCACCTGAGCGGTGTTCTGGAAGGTCGAGTTCATGCCCGAGCCCACCCCGCGGTGCTCGGGCGGGAGGCTGTTCATCACGCCCGCCCGATTGGGAGCGGCGAAAGCGCCCATGGCGAGGCCATTCAGCAACAGGATGAGCCCGAAGGCCCAGTAGGAGAAGTCGACCGGCAACAACTCGAGGAGGAAGAACGAGCTGGCGGCGACGAGCATGCCGCCCGAGGCGAACGGACGCGAGCCGAAGCGGTCCGAGAGGTAGCCCGATACCGGCCCGGCCAACAGGAACCCGGCGGTGAGTGGCAGCATGTAGATGCCAGCCCACAGCGGGGTCTGGCTGAAACTGTAGCCGTGACGGGGAAGCCAGATGCCCTGGAGCCAGATGATCAGCATGAACATGAGCCCGCCCCGGCCGACGCTCGCGAGCAGGGAGGAGAGGCTGCCGGCGGTAAAGGCGCGGATCTTGAACAGCGCCAGGCGGAACATCGGATCAGCGACCCGGCGCTCGATGAAGGTGAAGGCCACCAGCAGAGCCACGCCGCCGCTCAGGCAGCCCAGCACGAACGGGCTCGTCCAGCCCATCGTCGAGTGGCCGTAGGGCTGGATGCCGTAGGTGATGCCGACCATGATCCCGACGAGCCCCAGGGCGAAGGTGACGTTCCCTGGCCAGTCGAGGCGCGACCTCACCTGCCGGGGCACCTCCCGGAGCTTGCGGTAGGCCCACACCGTGCCGAAGAGGCCGATCGGCACCGACACCAAGAAAATGAGCCTCCACTGGATCGGGGCGAGCACGCCACCGAGGACGAGGCCGATGAATGATCCGCTGATGCCGGCGACCTGGTTGATGCCGAGCGCCATGCCCCGCTGGTCCTCGGGGAAGGCGTCGGTCAGGATGGCGGCGGAGTTGGCGATGAGGAGCGCCGCGCCCACTCCTTGGAAGACCCGCATCACGACCAGCCACAGCGCCCCCGCCGTGCCGCTCATCCAGGTGATCGTGAGCAGCAGCGAGAAGAACGTGTAGACGGCGAAGCCGAGGTTGTACATGCGCACCCGGCCGTACATGTCGCCGAGACGCCCCAGGCTCACCACGAGCACGCTGGTCACGACCATGAAGCTCAAGATCATCCACAGCAGGTAGAAGCTGTTGCCCGGTGCCAACGGGTCGATGTGGATGCCTCGGAAGATGTCGGGCAGGGCGATCAGCATGATCGACAGATCGATCATCGACATCAGGACGCCAAGCGTGGTGTTCGACAGGACGACCCACTTGTAGTGGTCAGGATCGGCGGCTCCTTGCCCGGCGGCCACACTCATCGCCACGTCGCCGACTGGTCTGCTGGTACGCGAGCCAGTGCCCGATTGACCAAGTCCAGACGCTCGGAATCTCGTCATGACCGGAGGCGGACGCTCAAGGGAGCTGATCGAGACCCGAGCGATCAGCGCCTCCTCGTGGGCGGCCCGAGTCCCGGCACCTCGGCGAAGCCTCGCTCGAGCTGCACCGCTCGGCGCGGCGCGTCCCGAAGTCCTCGCTTCGGAGCGTCTCGAGGACCGAGAGCGGCTCCAGGCGGGCAACGGCGAGACTCGCTGCGGCGCGCCGGCGCTGGCCGGTCACCGAAAGCCCGAGGACGCCCAGCAGAACGGTGCCACCGCTGACCAGGAGTACGACGATAGGCACCTGGAACCTCCCTCCGTTGCTGACCCGCCGGCCACCCGGATCGGGGTCCCGCGAGGTCCGAACCTTGTCGCTGCGCTGTGCCAGTGTGCGCGGCACGGGCGACGAGGCAACAGAGACGAACGTCCCGAAAGCGCGGGCGGTCCGGGGACTGGCCGATTAGCGTGCCCCCGGCGTGGCGCGGCCCACGGGCGAGTGACGGACTGCGGCGCTCGTCACCGCGGCGGCCGCGCCGCTCGAATGTCGGCGCGTCGGCACGCCCGTCGGCGCCGGACGAGCGCCGCCTCGACGCTTCCGACCAACTGGCGTGACCCCCATCCGGCGACGTCGGCGCGTGAGGCGAGCTCCGCCTCGAGGGGAACGAGGACGGTCTGCTGGACCTCGGCAAGCGGGCCGTAGATGGCGGCGAGGTCGAGGACCTGCGTCGCCAGATAGGAGCGGGCTTCGTGCCACGCGTCGGCAGAGGTGCCCGCGCGTCCCCGCTGCGCCGAACGCTCCGTGCACAGGTCCTGCTCCGTCCCGTGCGCCAGGAAGTTCGTCCATACCCATACGGGCACGTCCGCCGCGCGCGCCTCCAGCTGCTCGGCGAGGCGTCCGACGAGAAAGGCCTCGCAGTCGCTGACCAGCTCGTCGGCGCGCCGCCTGAGCTCGCGAAGCGAGGCGAGGCGCTGCCTCCCGCTCTCGACAGACGGCGTCGGGGCTCGCCAGCGCTCAGGAAGCCAGCCGCGCCACCACCGCATCCCCCTCACCCCTCCTGTGCGCGGGATGGCGAGCCCAGCTGGCGAGGAAGTCACGTGCCTTTCGACACGCCTCACCGACCGACGCGCCCTCGACGTAGGCGACCTGGGCGATCGCCGCCGCTCGCTCCGCCGCTTCGCCATCACCCCCGAGCTCCTGGTGGACCCACGCCCGGACGACCTCACCCAGCACGAGCTCGTTCCCCACTTCGACCTCCTCCGCTCCGAGGCGACCCTACGCGGGGCGCTTCGCGAGCGGGAAGGGTCGAAGGTCCCATGTCTCCGGTCACTGGATTGCGCTCGCGTGAACGTGACTCCAGTCGCTGAGCAACGGACACCGACATCGCGCCACGCGACGCACCTAGAGTCTGTCGACGCCGGAGGAGGAGACCGAGTGCCAGCGTGTCTGGAGAATCGACGCGGCCGATGATCGAAGCCAAAGGCCTGACCAAGCACTACGGGACGAAGGTGGCCGTCGACCAGCTCAGCTTCGAGGTGCAGCCCGGCGTCGTGACGGGCTTCCTCGGCCCGAACGGATCGGGCAAGTCGACGACGATGCGGATGATCATGGGCCTCGACGCACCGAACGCGGGTGACGTCACGGTGAACGGTCGGCACTACCACGACCTTCCATGGCCGCTGCATGAGGTCGGCGCGCTCCTCGAGGCAAAGGCGATCCATCCCGGCCGGAGTGCTCGCGCGCACCTTCAGATGCTTGCCGAGACCAACCACGTCGGGCTGGGCCGAGTCGACGAGGTGCTCGAGACCGTCGGGCTGTCCTCGGTTGCGGGTCAGCGCGCCGGCAAGTTCTCGCTCGGTATGAGCCAGCGGCTCGGCATCGCCGCGGCGCTGCTCGGCGATCCCGAGGTGCTCCTCTTCGATGAGCCGGTGAACGGTCTCGATCCGGACGGGATCCGCTGGGTTCGCAACCTCTTGAAGGGCCTCGCCCGTCAGGGTCGAACAGTCTTCGTCTCGAGCCACCTGATGAGCGAGATGGCGCTCACCGCGGACGAGGTGGTCATCATCGGCAAGGGCCGGTTGATCGCCCAGGTCCCGACTGCCGAGCTCATCGCGCAGAGCTCGCAGCGTTTCGTCCGCGTGCGCTCGCCCGAGATCGCAAAGCTCCGGGCGGCCCTCGATCGCGACGGCGCGACGACAGTCCTCGAAGACGACGGCTCGCTATCGGTGCGGGGCCTGGACGAGATCGCGATCGGCGAACTCGCGGGTCGGATTCCTGTGGTCCTCCACGAGCTGTCCCCACAATCCGCATCGCTCGAAGAGGCCTTCATGGAGCTCACCGAGGAGAGCATCGAGTACCACGGAGCACCGGCCACCAGCACGAGTGAGAAGCGGGCAGGAGCGTGAGCGTCTCGACGATGACTCCGGCAGGAGCCGGCAAGGTCCTGCCGCCAGGGCGGTACGGCATGTCCGGGCTGCTCCGGTCGGAGTGGACGAAGCTGCGATCCATCCGATCGACGATGTGGACGCTCGGCCTCACGATCGTGGTCGGCACCGGCATCGGCGCGTTGGCCACCGCGGAGACGCGGGCCCACTGGTCGTCGATGTCCTTGGGTAGCCGGTTGAGCTTCGACCCGACCGGCACGAGCCTGGCTGGCGCCTTCTTCGGGCAGTTGACGATCGGTATTCTCGGTGTGCTCGTGATGAGCGGGGAGTACGGCACCGGCACCATCCGGGCGACGTTCTCCGCCGCACCGCGGCGACCTCTGGTGCTCGTCGCCAAGGCTGCGGTGTTCGGCGTCGTCGCCCTCGTCGTCGCCGAGGTCGTGGCGTTCCTGTCATTCTTTCTCGGCCAGGTCTTGCTCTCAGCGCCGGCGACCCATGCGACGCTTGGAAGTCCCGGCGCGCTCCGAGCGGTCGCAGGAAGTGGGCTGTATCTCTGCGCGATTGGCCTCTTCGCGCTCGGACTGGCGACGATCATCCGACACACGGCCGGGGCGATCAGCGCCTTCGTCGGAGTCCTCCTCGTCCTTCCGATCATCGTCCGCGCGCTTCCCTCTTCGATCGAGCCCGAGATCGAGCGATTCCTTCCCGACCACATCGGAGGCGCGATCATCTCCCTCCACATGGGGGACGCCTTTTCACCCTGGATCGGCCTTCTCCTGCTCTGTGGCTACGCGGCGCTGGCACTCGTCATCGGAGGAGTGCTGCTCGTCCGGCGAGACGCATGAGCAGCTGCGTACTCGCGCCATGTCTCGCGCTGGCGCGCTCAGATTCGGCAGGGAGTATGGGATCAGGCTGACTGCGACGGAGATCCACCAGCTGTTTGACGGCTCCGAGTACGTTCAGCCT